>Ga0247608_10006402_pt1 | contig 12390 bp, 3 predicted proteins | sample 176DNAGHGlowgp2_FD_193490 | JGI IMG/M metagenome (GOLD analysis project Ga0247608, IMG submission 193490) | Sheep rumen microbial communities from Palmerston North, Manawatu-Wanganui, New Zealand - 1766 DNA GHGlow gp2 | ecosystem: Host-associated > Mammals > Digestive system > Stomach > Rumen ... | reverse complement strand
ATAACGATGCTGCTTCTGGGAAGTATGAATCCGCAACGGCGCTGTATAATAGTTTTGACAAGAACTACATCAATGACATCAACTATGCACTTGGTGTAGCTTTCTTTGATGAGCTGGATCCGCGAATCGTGTCCGGAGATTCACAGCTCTCCACATACACGTATCCGAATCTCATTCATGAGACAATGGATCTGCTCAATAACGAGGCCAGCCTTGATGAAGAGAACTATCGTGCATCGTTGAAGGAGAATTTCCTGCGTTTCCGTGGTTATGCGTTGAATGGCAAACCGACTGGATGGTTAAAGAGACTGTTCAATTATCCGCCGAATGTAGGTGGGCGGACAGAAGAGAACAGTCCGATGGAACTGTACAGCATGACGCAGTTCGACAATAAGGACTACGAAGAACTGTCTCTTCCGGAGAAATTCGCGGCGCAGATAACGATGTACGCAAATCCGAATCTGCGTGCTATTGAGGCGAACATCATGTCGGACTATACCGGCGCATGGCATTTCATCAAGAATGCCGGTCTTGGTCGTCAGGGGGCGAGCCTGAAAGAGATGGCGGACATCCGCAACCAAAGGAAGAAGGAAACTATAGCATACTATAAGGAAACGCACGATGGGGCCGAGCCCGACTTCGCTGATCTCCGGAAGATCAACAGCGAGATTACAAGAGAAGTCACACGGGACTATTCATTCCTGAAGAAGCTGGACGGCTCCTATCATACTGAATGGGCTATCGTTCGTGAGCTTGTCGATGAGACGCTTATCGAATACGAGCGCATCAAACAGACGAAGCTTGATGAAGAGCTTAATCCCGATGGATTAACCGGTCCATATCTGAAGACGCAACGAGAACGTGGCAAACAGTTCCTTATCTTCCCAGAATTCAATTCTCTCGGCGTTGAGGCCGAGCTCGATAAGTATCTGAGCGAAGATGGGAAGGCTTCTGATTACAATGGCGCAGAAGCGTATCTCGCCAATCTGGTGGCTGATCAGTTACAGAAGGTCATAGATGCCGACATTAAATATATTGAAAGCATCGGCGCACTCAAGAATAAGCAGTTGAAGAAGACCCTCCGCAATGAGAACGGCGTTGAAATCAGTCTGTATCAGGAAGATGGAAGGTATGATAAGCTGAATGTCTATGCGCAGTCCGAATTGCAGCAGTTCTTCCTGGATACATTCTATGGGCGTGTGCAGGCAGCGAAGATTCTGAACGGCGGATTGGAAAACTTCAAAGGCGTTCTCGATTACGAGAAGCGCAACATGATGCTCTATTCTCCAGCCCGTCCTCTTGATACCCGCGCTACATGGAACGGAGTATCTGTCGGGCGTGAAAATCAACGCGCTGTCTATCTTGGAGACGAGAAGAGCGATTCAAAGAAATACAAGATTTTCGATGAGATGTTCGGCGTGCTGCAAAACCAGGGCCTCATTACGGAGAAGCAGCGTAAGCGCATGGCAAAGTCCTACAATGACATCACAACTACTGATGGTCAGGCATTCAGGACTTACGAATCTTATCGAGTTGTCCAGATAGAACTTGGCAAGTGGAGCGATGAGCGTGAGAATGTTTACCAGTATCTTGTCAACAACAAAGGCAACGTCTCAAAGCAGCAGTTGGCGGAAGAACTTTCTACTATCTACAATCCCGTTGAGAAGCCGCGTTATGCTGGTTGGGAAATTCTTGGTGATAGAAAGATTCCGGTTCTTCATAAGTATGCGGAGACTGTTCTCTTCCCTACGTGGGTGATGGAGAAGATTATGGGCAAGGGCAATGTACCTGCCCAGCTCATGGGAATGGCAAAAGCTGCCGAGAAATATGCAACAACGAAACAGTCTATTGACATCTTCCTGTTTGACAGTTGCGTCAAGGTAGGCGGTCATTCATCTGTCAGGCCGTTTGGATTTGTTCAGGACGAAGAGACAGGCAAGGACCTGGTTGATGACGAAGGAAACAAGATGCGCATCTGTCAGACTGCTGATGAGATCGCCAACTACATCAGTGCATCAATCGAGCAGAATCCCTGGACCATTCATACGCTTCCGATGAAGTATTACGGTGAGGCTGCATCTACACCTGCACATACGCAGGATGATGAGATCTCGTGGTCCTCGCAGGCAGAGAAGAACATTTTCGGCAACCTGATGGATGGCGACAAGATCAAGGTCGGCGAGAATGAAATTGATGCGGAAACGGCACGTAGCATCTTTGATGACTGTAATGCTGTTTCTGTCATTGACCGGTTCAAGAAGTTACGCAAGCTATTCAGGAATGAAGATGAGTTGCGTCTTGTCCTGATGGATGAACTCGGTTCGAAGTCATACAGCAATCCGGAACTAGAATATGCACTTTCCGATTCCCATGTGCCGCTGTTCTTCCCGAGTATCCGTCGTGGTGCAGAACAGATCTTCCTTTCGATGATCAAGAAACGCCTGACTCGCCCGAAGACAAAAGGGGCCAATGTGCTCCAGGTTACGTCTTTCGGTTATGATGTTGATCCGTTCGGAGAATCTTATGGCTTGAGCGACGACAGGAAGCTCGAAGTACATACCGAAGGAACTGGCGAAAACGCGCACATTAAATATATTGATGCATATATCACGCTTCACGATTCCCGCTTGGAACCTTTTGCTGATGAATATGGTGCTATTTCTCCAGAGCGCCTGCAACAACTCGTTGATGACGGCATCATTCCGGAAGACTTGCTTCGATTCGTTGCTTATCGTACGCCATCCGATGACATTCACTCCGTGCTTCCATTGAGAATCAAGGGTTTCCTTCCAAAGACATTCGGCGCGAATATCGTGATTCCGAAAGAGGTGATGAATATGACCGGACACGACTTCGATGGTGATAAGCTTCGTTGCCATTTCCAGGAATTCAAGATTGATTTTGGTGAGGAGATTGTCGAAGAATACAACAAATACAAAGAAGATTCTACGAATATCGTGCAGACCATTCTCGGTCAGAATGAGGAAGCACTTATCTCGCAGCGAGAATTCCGAAACAGGTGGGCCAAAGATGTCTCGCATTATAAGCCGGGAACGATCTCAATGTATCAATTCGACTACTCGAAGCCTGCTTATGATGCGGTAAACGGACAGCTTGAACGAGACAACGCAAAGGTTCAGCTGGCTTTTGCCATGCTGACGTCTCCTGCGGGTTCGCGCCGTCTGATCATCCCGGGTGGCAGCGCCGAGACGGATGTCATGGGTGCGGCTTTTGAGATTTCAAGGAAGCTGCACAGCGAAAAAGGATTGAAAGAGAAGATGGTAAATGCGTTCCCGGAAGTAAAGCTCGATTTGACAAGTAATGCATCCATGCTTGAATCCCTTCTTGACCTGGACGGAAAGACGCTTGGCAATATGCTTGACTTTGCCAATGGTTCAGTTACTCCGTTCCCGCTTCGTCATTCTCTGGAGGCGTTCAACTACATCATCGGCGGTAAGCGTATGATTGACATTTATGCCCTTCATTCGTCCGCCGCACAGCTGTTGCAGCGTGTTAAGCCGCGTCTTGCGCCAATCACCTTTATGAAGGACGGGAAGCAGCAGGTCATTCCGGAGATCGGATTCTTTGGCAAGCCGATTGATGAGCTCTTCAAAGTCAAGAATAATGACGGATTCCTTGGATCACTTTTCATGTCGGAAGGCGTCAACTCCGCAGTGGATAATGGTAAGAATCCTCGTCTTGGCTATCTGAACCAGACTCCGGAGCTCGCCGAGATGACCGCCTTCCTGAGCGCGGCTGGTCTTGGTGGAAAGCAGATACATCTGATTCTGAACCAGCCGGCTGTCGTGGAATTGGTGCGTCGGATGAAAGAACCCAAGAAGAACTTCAACAACGTCTCTGATGAACTGATCCGCGAACTGCTTGGAGACGGTGACAAATTGCTTTCATATAATGGCCACCTGAAGTCCGCAGAGCGTGTTCTCGCCTATAAAGAAACGGACTGGGAACAAACAATTCCGATACAGTACAGTGAGTTGAAAACGACGACCGATATGGATATTGTCGGCCATCAGATTTCATTGCTTCGTGTGCTGAAGAATCTGTATCGACCTGCATCCGATCTCTCGGAGATTGTCAAGAACACAAGACCGGAAGCGACTTCTTCTGGCATCGGATCTACGCTCGCTGAAACGATAGCTATTACCAACGAGCTGGATAAAGTCCGCGAGAAAGTCTTGAATTCGGAAACTGGTCCTTCCATTATCGGTTTCGAAGGAATACTTGGAGCACGTGACATTTATTACGATGATTCCGTTGAAGATGTCTACAAGAAGATTGCGACAAGCGAGCTTCGACAGGTCACGGCGCTTCAAAATCTGATGCAAGACCAGGTTTACACGATGCTCTCTCGATATTTCCCGATGGCAAGACGTACTTGGCGCAATGTTATTGTCGGTCTCGCTAGCAGATATGTTCCGGATGGTGCGAAGCTTCGTGTCAAGAATATACAGCGTGTAGGCGAAGAGATGATTCTATGGGATCTCCAGCACAGCAAGGGTTTTGTTCAGGATATAGAAGCGGAGCGGAAAGAACTGCTCAGCACAATGCCGAATAAACTGATGAAGCTCAAAGAGCGTATCAAGAAAGAGGCCGCAAGACGAGACAGAGGAGAAGAGTCTCAAGATAAGGTAGCTTATCAGCTGATTGATAACATCTTCTTGAACCATCTTTTCGTTGAGAAGCCGGAAGGACCGAAGATGAAGCCGCGCATCATGTTCAATAAGGGTGGTGCTGAAATCGGTGGTCTTGCTGAGGCCGTGACTTATGATTGGATGACACTGTATCTAATGAATGACCAGGAGTGTAAAGATCTTGCTATTGATCTTTACAAATACAACACGTTCACGAATGGCTTCGGATACGGAATGTATGAGTTTGCGCATTTTGTACCGTATCCCATCATCGCCAAGGTTCCTGGCTATCTCGATGCTCTTCGCGGCATTCAGAGCTCATATGAATTTACGACCAGCATGGGCGACCTGAATCGTTTTGTGCATCAGCATTATGCCAATCACTGGTCTGATGAAAATCTCGTTCCAAGAACGGATGCCAAACACCTGCCTGAAATATATCGCTTGCTTCTTGGGATGAAACCGTTAAAGCGTATCAAACGGGACGGCGAGGAAATTGATCCGAATTATAATTCTCCTATCATCGGTAAGCCGTATTTCCTGTATGCCGGAAAGGTCGATCCCGAATTGTTCGCCGAGAATGTCAGGAAACATATTGGGGAGAAGACGACGCTGTTTGCGGTTAATGTCGATGAAAATGGAAATGTCACTTCCATTATCCCGGCACCAAAGCTTGGTGTTACGACGGATAGGAATCAGGTGTCCGTGCAGTACAATCATGAGCTTGAGGTCTTCGACATGGAGCCGTTTCAGGTTGGGCTCGATTCGGTTTGGGGAGATTTCCAGGATTTGACACTGGCGAATTCCGATCCTGCCAATCTTGATGATACGTCAAATCAGTCGGTTTCTGATGAAGACGCAGAAGCGTATGCTAACAGCGCGTTTGAATACGGAGAGAGACAGACTCCTGCGAATTACTCTAAGCAGGTACAGCGTCGTGCGAAGAATGTTTCCTCTGAGCTTGCTGCTGCCGTGGAGGCAATCAGGAAGAGCCGTGCTGCACTGAAAGAGACAACACAAGAAGCATCCGATAACGGAGCGCAGGAAGTGGTTTCTACGGAGCAAATGCTTCTCAATGTCATCAAAGGTAAGAAGGGACAGCAGAATGCTTTGCCAGTACAGTCGTCCACAGCTGACGAAGATTTTGCCACGGTCGAGGAAGGAGCAGCATATACCGCTTATCAGGAAGATGGGTATCAGCCGGATGATGTCGATGCTCCTGCTCGTGACGGACAGGTAATGTCCGGTTATAATCGTCAGCGGTCTAATGCGATACGTATAATCAATGCAGAGGAAGGAGAACTTGGTGGTCCGGAAGAGATGCTTTACATCGCGACGACTGAGGAGAAGGGAGATGCACTCAAGATCGTTGAGAAACGTCTTCCGGTCACTCCTGACAATATCCGTCTTGCAAGAAAGCAGAGAGCGTATGTCGAACTCAGCAAGAAGCTTCGTGCAATTCTCGAAAGCAAGGGTATCTCTGTCGGCGTGCTCGACAACCTGGAAGCACGTATCGAAGAGAACTGGGGTCTCACTAACTTCGACGCACTAAAGGTCGGAGCGGAAGGATTGAAAGAACTCATCAAGGTGGCAGAGGGCTATCGTGGCGATGTCGCTCTGCCGGAAGAGTTTGCTCATACGGCTATCGAGATGCTGGGTCATGACGATCCTCTCGTGCGGAGACTACTCAACCTGCTTGAGAATGATGAAGAACAGATGCGTGCTGCGTTCGGCGATACATACGAAGAGTATGAGCGGTTCTATGAAGGCGACATGCAGAAGATGGCGCTTGAGGCAGCAGGTAAGCTTGTCTCGCAGGCGTTGCTGAAAGAGCAGATTGTTACTGCATCGAAAACTCGTAGTCTAATCCGTCGTATCGTAGATAAGATCAAAGACCTGCTGAAACGAATTGGCTGGCTGAATGTTCAGGAAGCTATTCTTGATGCGCATCAGGTCTCATCACGGCTTGCCCGCGACATTCTTTCTGGACAGCTCGTGGACATGATGGACATCAAGAACATCAAAGCAGAAGGGCAGATGCCTCATATCGAGAAGGTCACACGAGATCTCTCAAACAAAACCACACTGCTTGATAGAATTATGCAGCAGGAGAACAAACGTCTGTCTATTCTTCAGCGTAAGCTTGCGCACAGCAAGGACGACAAGACGAATCCGGCTGTCGTTGCGACGCAGAAGCAGATTGATCTTCTTGAGGCGGGGCTTCGGAATCACAAGATTGAATCTACGATAACCGAATATCTTAATAACTCCCTGAAGTTCCTTCGTGAAACGGAAGCTTCTTTGGATAAGTATATCAACAGCGGATACAAGGTTAATTCCATATGCCGCAAGCTCAACACAATTCGGGATACGATTTTTAGTTATCGTAATGTGCTGGATATTCTGAATAAGTCGGATGCCGCCGGCGAGATTTCTCTCTCCAAGGAACTGAAAGAGTCTATTTCCGAAGTGACGTTGGAAGTTGGTCGTTTCCAGCAGGAGTACGAGATGTACGGCATGACATTCTTTGAGAGAATGCTTGTAAATGTCTATGGCGAACATGGTATAACCCGCACTCTCGGCAAGAAGAAGGGTCAGCAGTACACTCCAGAAGAGATGGCTCGCAGGGCAGACCGCGATGTCAACATGATGAACCGTTGGCTTAGCTCTCTCGCTGATACCGGAGATCCGGTGCTTGCCGCTATCGACTGGATCACTCGTCAGGCAAAACTTGACGGACGTAGGCGCACCGCTTCTATTGTTCCGAAGCTCAATGAAGCTTTTGAACGTCTGAAACGTGATACCGGTTCAACTGACCAGACATTCATGTTTGAATATAAAACGGATGCAAGCGGCAAACGGACTCGCACCGGTCTTTATATCTCATCGGAAGACGCGGAAAAACTCACGCCGGCACAGAAGCATTTCTATGATACCATTATGGAGATCAAGAAAGAAGTTGATGAGTGTCTTCCGCCAAGCATGATCCGCAATCCTCGTCAGATCATTGCGATGCGTAAGTACGGATTCGACAGGATCAAAGACGCGAACGGCATTTCCGGTAAGTGGGAGGCATTTGTCGAGAACGTGCGGAACAGCATTCTCGATACTTCTGACAATATTGAATATGAGAAGGAGGTTGAGATCAAGGATTTCCAGAATAATCGCGTGGATATGCTGCCAATTCACTATGTCAACAAAGGTAAGCATGAAACGTGGGATGATATGACGGAAGATGTGGCGCAGTCGCTTCTTGCCTATGCCGGAATGGGATTCGAATACAACGAACTCAACAATGTGACTGGTATTCTTGAGAACGCCCGGTACATGTCAATGAACCGTGAAGTCGAGCAGCATAAAGGCATTAAGCAGATAGTCGAGAGGATCGTTTCCGAGAACGGTAATGAAACACTGTTCCAGGAAAAGCCGTCAACCATACCTCAGTCAAGGACGAATATTCAGGGTATCCTGAATGACTTCTTCACGATGCAGATTTATGGTCAGCTCCAGAAGCAGGAGGGCACGTTTGGTCATACGCGCATCTCGAAACGTAAGGTTGCCAACTTTGTGAACGCACTTGCTTCTTACAATCAGATGGCTCTGAATATCCCGCAACGTATTTCCAACGTGACCGCCGGTATGTCCAACATCATCATTGAGACTGCTGGAAAGGGCGTCTTCAATGCGGGCGACTTTGCATGGGGATTGAAGGAATACATCAAGAATCTCGATCGTGTGCTTGATACCGGTAGGCTGGAATCCGACAATAAGCTATCTCTCTTCGCCGAAAAGTTCGATCTGCATCAGAGCAACGGCAAGAACTACAAGAACTATCGGAAGGGGGCTCTCTCCCGCGTAGTGAATACCAACCTGCTCTTTGCCGGATTGAACGCTGGTGAAGATTTGCTTGCTCTTACTACAGCGTTGGCCATCGCAAGACGGCACAAGGTGAAAGCCGCTGATGGAAGCATAACTAATCTCTGGGATGCTTATGAGGTTAAATACGCTAATCCTACTAAATTTGACAAAGATGGGAAAGCTATTGCCGGTGTTGGAGCGCATCTCGAACTGAAGAAAGGATACACAGAGATGGATGGTAGTCCAATTGATGCGAAGGTTGAGGATGCGTATGGTCGTCTTGTGATTGGTACAAACTTCCGGCTCCAGGGTATTTACAATAATGACGACAAGGCTGCGATTCATCAGTACGCACTTGGCTCTCTGGTGATGATGTACCGAAAGTGGATTCATCCTTCACTTCAGCGTCGTTATGGTCAGGCAGGTTACAATCCGCTGACCGGAACTGAAGGCGAAGGATATTGGAGAACATTTGGTGGATGGATTGGCGATTCAATGAAGGAAGCTTCCGAGACTATTCGTGAGGAACGTCTCGCTGGAACCATCAATAACGTCTTCGATGTCGTCAAGGCATACGGAGCTTCGATGTCACTGAACTGGAGCAAGATGTCTGATTATGAGAAGTCGAACATGCGCCGGGCGTTTACCGAGATGGGCATTCTGCTGACTGTCACGCTGGCGATTTATCTACTCGACAAACTTCCGCCCGATGATGACAAGAAGAATAAGACTTGGGCGAACAACATGTTAGTGTACCAGCTGTATCGTGCAAGAAACGAAATCGGTTCTGTTGCACCGACGCCGCTTATCTTCAAGGAAGTTGAGAACACGTTGAGTAGCCCGATTGCGGCGTGGAAGCCAGTGCATAACCTGCTTCAGTTGCCGCTTGCCCTGCTTCCGTCCAATATGATTACAGAAGCGAAGTCGGGTCCATACAAGGGTCACTCCAGATCGTTCAAGATTATTATGGACATGCCGGTACTTTCAATGTATAAACAGTTCCAGCACTTGCTTGATCCGTCTTCATTGATAAATTACTACAAATCAGGTAAATAGTCTTTCATTTCAACGGTTTTTGTTTTTGTCCGGAGATGCTGTGAAGTATCTCCGGATTTTTATTTATCTGAATATATACCTTGATAAATCTTTCGTGCAATTAGAAAAACTATGCCGCAACATATCATATCTGATAGCCAATATAATTTGGAATCCTTAAAAGCTAAAATAATTCCAATAAAACAAGAAATAGTAACGATTGTAAGCCACAAAAGAGCCATATTTTTTTTGTGCTCCATTTCATCTTTTTCCTTGAATGAGCGATCAAACTCTTCGTTCATCCTTCTTTGCCGTTCTTTGAATTCTTCGCTTTCAAAATAACTCGGATCAAAATTGCCTTCAGATTTTTTGTCGTAATTATTTGTTTCCATGTTGTTGATTGTTTTCGACAAATATAACAATTTAATCCAAATACATACTTGCTCTTGCCGTTTCCATCTCTGCCTGTTTGAATGCTTTCTCATCTTCTTCTGATTTGAAGACCAGTTTTTCCGTATCATCAAGTGTAGCTTCCGGAAGATAATAACCATTGTCTTCTGCCCAATGCCTGAAGTTGTTGATAGCTCTGGACATCTCCTCGATGCTTAGTTCAGAAGTGCTACGAAAAGAAATGACTTTATTCCCAGTTACAGGATCGTTGTTCTCGACCAGGAACAGATCGGGATTGGCGAGCTGCTTGAAGTAAACAGTCTTCGCGTAAGATTCTTTGACTCCGGTATTCAGAGCCATGAGTCGAATGAGAACATGGAGATAGGCATTTTGATTGTACGTCCGTTTGGATTCATCAATCAAGACAGCATTCGTGCAATGACGTTTTAACATTAAATTTGCACGCCGGGCGAATTGCTTCCGGTGAAGCGGATTGGTAAGGTCGTAGATCATATTTTTGCAGAATAGTTTGCAGAATCGTTATATAAAGATAGTAAATATTTGATAATAAGGCAAATAAAAGAACACAGCACTTGCCTTACAAGCAAGGGGTCGGCAGTTCGAACCTGCCATCTCCCACTAAGTTAATTTGTTCTCTTTCAGTTATTTAGACTGCGAGGGGACAAATTTTTTCAGCGTACTCCGCCCTCTCGCTTTGCAGAATGTGCCATCTGCGCCTTGAGTAACATTGCAGAATACTATGCAGAATTTTTTCTATTTTTGGTGTGCACAACCAAAAAAGAGATGGCTACAACCAGTTTGTTCCTCGACATGCGGGGAAAGGCAAAAGACGGCAAGGGGTCCGTCTTGATCGTTATATATCACAATCACTCAACGACTTCGGTTGCTACCGGCGTCAGGGTCGCCCGTGAGAATTGGTTGAATCAGAAAGTGGTGAAACATCCGGATGCGGAGGCGTTGAATGCACGGCTTCAGAAACAGAAGATGAAGATAGATCATTCGATTGCTATCCTCACACTGGAAGATGAATTTGCATCACTGTCGGCAGCTGAGGTGAAGAAAGCTATTGCCAGCGACATGCCAAAGATTGAAAGGGGGCATTCGATTGCTTCGCTCTTTGAAGAATATCTCTCCGGTGGGAACTTGAAAGAAGGAACGAAAGACTTGTATCATCATACGTTGAAGAAAGTATTGCAGTTCGGCGGAGAGAACTTGAAAATAGAAAACATGAATCTCAAATGGTTGCGGTCCTTCGACGCAGAACTGGCCAAGACGCAAAGCGCGAACGGACGATCTATCTATATGCGTTGCCTTCGTGCAGTGTTCAACTATGCGCGAAACAACGAGATCAAATGCCCATATCCTTTCAGCTATTTCAAGATCAAGCAGGAAGAAACCAAGAAGCGCAACATCGTCATTGAAGACCTGCGTAAGTTGTATTCTTTCCATACATCTATCACGAACGCGTATTATCGGGATTACTTTTTTCTCATCTTCTTCTTGATTGGAATTAACGTGAAAGACCTGCTTCTGGCCAAGAAGTCTCAAGTGATAGATGGGCGGCTTGAGTATATCCGTGAGAAGACCGGGAAGAAGTATTCCATCAAGATTGAACCAGAAGCTCAGGAGATTATCAATCGACATTTAGGACGAGGAGATTATCTCTTGGAAGCAATGGATCATTGTCAGCATTACAAGAGCTTCGCCCGACAAATAAATGCAGCACTGAAGAACATTGGTGAGAAAAGTAAAGAATTAGTCCGTGTGGACAATGGCATTTTTGAAGAGGAGATAGAACAAGAGGTCATTCATCCAATCGTGCCCAACATTGGGACCTATTATGCTCGCCATTCCTGGGCTACGATTGCATATGACATTGGCATCTCAATGGATGTAGTATCTCAAGCGCTGGGGCATTCAGCGGCTAACAGAACGACCTTGGTGTACGTGAAGTTTGATCAAGAGAAAGTCGATTTGGCTAATCGCCGAGTGCTTAATTTCTTCTTTGATACGGGCGGCACGGAATAACACCGCCCTGCGTCAAAGAATGGAAAAATGTCACTCATCATGTACAAAAGAAACAAATCTATCTATCTGAATATTCCGTTGCGATACTTCACAGCATCGTAGTGCCTCGCGGCATTTGGTGCGGGAGGGCAGACTCGAACTGCCCCTTCCTTCTCCAGCGCCAATCACATAAGGTCGAGCACGCGCATTGTTTCACCTTCGTGATTGACGGGTAATGCTCACCGTGAGCTATCCCGCAATTGAGAGAGGGGGATTCGAACCATGTCTCCGAAGAGACTCCTATCCTTGGCGTCGATTAACTCAGTTTCACCATATTTAGTTTCTTCGACGTTATGCTCAACCAATTAAGCTTCTCTCTCTGATTTGTAATTCATGAATTTATCCCACAGTTCTCTTTCGGAATCAA
>Ga0247608_10006400_pt1 | contig 12392 bp, 14 predicted proteins | sample 176DNAGHGlowgp2_FD_193490 | JGI IMG/M metagenome (GOLD analysis project Ga0247608, IMG submission 193490) | Sheep rumen microbial communities from Palmerston North, Manawatu-Wanganui, New Zealand - 1766 DNA GHGlow gp2 | ecosystem: Host-associated > Mammals > Digestive system > Stomach > Rumen ... | reverse complement strand
AAAATGTCAAGACATTTTCTTTATATAGTACTGAAGAGAAGACACTGCTGATATGATAGAGATTTTGACAAATATTAAGATAAGCTACGATGAGGAGAAGGGAGAGTACAGAGATATGTGTAAAGCTTGGGAAGAACAGAAAGAATATGGTATATCTATAGGTCTTGAGCAGGGCATCGAGCGGGGCATCGAGCAGGGCATCGAGCAGGGGCGTGAAGCAATGCGTAAAGAGATGGATATGGTTCTCGAAGAGAAAAACAGGGAGATTGAGGCATTGAAAAGACAACTCGCTGATCAAATGAGTACGTTATCATGAGGATCGATATGGAAGTGATCAATGTACGGGATAATAGAATATTTAAAGTAGAGTACATGAGACAGATGGCAGATATTATGGATTATGAGCATACTATAGAACTGAAGGATCAGGTCCTTGCTGCCAAGGATGCCGCCCTTGCTGCCAAGGATGCCGCTATTGCAGAGCAAAACGTCGCCCTTGCGGACAAAGATATCGAAATCGCAGAATTAAACGCCAGCTATCCATGCTGGCAAAATAAGCGCTCAAGAACACCTCAGTAGACTATTCATGTGTGAAAGGTTATCAGGATGCGCCTGATGATGAGATAAGTCAGTGACGCTTTTTACTGCTTCATTTTCTCATTGTATTTCTGGTGGCCGTGTGTTATCATTTTTTCAAAGCATTTATTCTAAGCGTGAATCGTGGAATCAGCTTTCGTCGAAGCTTATCGACGGCGGATTCCAGGTCATGCGGCGATCCATTGATCGTTAACTGTAATCATATCGGATTTTTCTAAATCTAAGGAATCTATGCTTTTAAATCACTCATTAATAAAATAAGCAGGATTCCGTAGTGTGAAATGATACTTTTGCTATAGGTGTCCTGCGACAAATTAAGTCTGAGGAGGGACACGTATGGCAAAAACGAAGAACATGGTTACATCGACTTATGAAGAGCTTGACTACACTAATTTTTTTATTTTTGGAAAAGTAAACCAAAACCCGGATATTTCTGTGCCGACATTAGAAATGATATTAGGTACAAAAATTGACAGAAACAGTATTTTGGGTTCAGCTAATGTTGAAAAGGTACTTAAAGAAACTGAGAAAAGCAAAGGAATAAGACTTGATATTTATCTGATGACAAAAGAACAGATATACAATGCAGAAATGGAGAATTATTCTTCTGATAAGAAGAAAGAAGTCCGCAAGCGAAGCAGATATTATCAAGGATTGATAGACATGGATCATCTGTCATCCGGAAATCCATATTATAACCTGAAGGAGACATATATCATTTTCATATGCACCTACGATGTGTTTGGAAAAGGATATTACAGATATCAATTCGAAAACATTTGCAAGCATGATACGGATCTTAAATTAAATGATGGCACCGTTAAGCTTTTTCTAAATTCGAAGGGCTACAGAAATGCTCCCGGCGATGAGATAAGTCAGGATTTAAAGAATTATCTGAAATATGTTGATACAGGAAACGCCGTTGATGATTTGACAAGGAGGATTGACATGGAAGTTATAAATGTACAGAATAACAAGGTTTTCAAAGTCGAATATATGAGAGAAATGGCTGATCGTATGGATTATGAGCATACCATAGAACTGAGGGATCAGGCAATTGCGGACAAGGATGCCGCCCTTGCGGACAAGGATGCCGCCCTTGCAGACAAGGATGCTGCCCTTGCAGACAAGGATGCCGCCCTTGCAGACAAGGATGCCGCCCTTGCAGACAAGGATGCCGCCTTGGCGGATAAAGACGCCGAGATCGCAGAATTAAAACGTCAGCTGTCTATGATGGCAAAATAAGCGCTCAAGAACACCTCAGTAGACTATCCATGTGTGAAAGGTTATCAGGATGCACCTGGCGGATATTGAAATCAGTTATGACGAGGAGTGCGGAGTATGTGGATAAATATGTCGGGAGTGGTTTGTTAGTGTAATGAAGAATCGTTATGGGAGAATTTATATAAGCCATACTTCTGGCAGCAGGTGATCAAGGACCTGCCCGTATCCGTGGCCTATTTCAATAAAGCTATTACAGTCATCTGGGGCATGATGTGGGGCGCCCTGGTTTTCGGCGAGCACATAACCCTGTTCAATATCATAGGAGCCCTGATCATCATAGCCGGGATACTGATCGTAGTATACGCCGACCATCATCAGCCGTGAACTCTTATATGGATTCACAATTAATGAACGTTCATGAAAAGTTGTGAAGTGTTTTGAAAAAATTTATAAGTGGTATTATTGATTGTATTTGTAATCTCAGTGTGTTATTATCGTTTCAAAGCATTTATTCTAAGCATGAATCGTGGAACCGGCCTCTAAAGAAGTCTACCATAGAGGCATCACTCTCCAGGTCATGTGGCGATCCTTAGGATCGTTGTTTATAATCTTATCTGATTTTTCTATATATCTATGGAATCTATGCTTTTAATTCAGTATTTATCAATCTAATAAGCAGGATTCCGAGGATTGGTACATTGGACTCCTGTAAAAGAGGAGGACAATGTATGGGAGAAAAGGATAACATGGAGCTTGAGTATTTTTCGGATTCATCACGGTTTGCTGACATATGGAATTTCTATATGTTTGGTGGCAAATCAGTCATAAAAAGTGAGGATTTGCAGGACGCAGACAGTGTAATTGTATATAAAACAGCGGAAAAGAAAAGGCAGAAGCGGATTCCGGATAAAATCAAGCTGTGGAAAGGGAAGTGTCTCAGAATTCTTATTCAGGAGTACCAGTCAAGCGTTGATTACGGCATGGTGCAGAGAAACATGCTCACAGAGGCGGTTGCTTATAATAAACAGCGACAGAAAATGAGGATGGTTCATAGAAAGAAAAAAGATTTAACGAAATCCGAGTTTAATTCCGGTATTAATAAAAATGACAGATTTATTCCTGTGGTAACGCTTGTGATCAATTTATCGCTGAAGGAATGGGATGCGCCCCGGTGCCTTTATGAAACATTTGAAGAACCTGTTGATGAGGTAATACAGAAGTATGTCACAAATTACCGGCTGAATGTTTTTGATTATCACGATTACGATGATTTTGATAAATTTGAAACGGAGCTTCGCAAAGTATTCAAAATATTGAAATGCGCAAACAACAGAGAAGAAGTGGATGATCTGCTTAATGAAGATGAATCTTTTAAACGTATTGATGATGACACTGCAGATATGATAGAGGTTTTGACAAAGATCAAGATTAGCTATGATGATGAGAAAGGAGAGTACAGAGATATGTGTAAAGCCTGGGAAGAACAGAAAGAATATGGTATATCTATAGGTCTTGAGCAGGGGATCGCGCAGGGCATCGAGCGGGGCATCGAGCAGGGCATCGAGCAGGGGCGTGAAGCAATGCGTAAAGAGATGGATATGGTCCTCGAAGAGAAAAATAGAGAAATCGAGGCATTGAAAAGACAACTCGCTGATCAAATGAGAACAGCCTTATGAGGATTTATCATGGAATATATAATTGCCTGTTTTTGTGGAATAATGTTTATCTCTTTCTTTTCACGTTCGTGCAGTCCATTTTATTTATATGCGGTTAGTTATGATTCGTCATTTTTTACTATTGTAGGCAGAGGAATAAACGAAGGGAAGATTCCCTACAAAGATTACTGCGATATCAAAGGACCTGTCTTTTTTTTATGGGAAGCACTTGGACAGAGACTTTGTGTCGGTAAAGGCGGTGCATATTTGCTGGAGTTGATCGCAATAGTCTTATGCTGTATTGCCTTGGTAAAAATATGTAACAACTTCAAACTGTCAAAGTATGCAAAAATCATTATTTTTCTGATCTTTTTTATAATGTATGTCAAGATGCTATGGCAGGGAAACTTTCTTGAAGAGTATATTCTTCCATTAAATATGTTTTGTGTTCTCTTTGCAGTAAGATGGATAAAAAATACACGGCGTCATAAACTGCTCTCATTTTTTTGCGGCCTTATTTTTTCTATATGCGTTTTTTCAAAAATCACGCAGGCAGTAATCGTTATTTCATTGCTTTGTATGATCTCATATTACTTTTTCATGAAAAAAAATCTTAAAGATGCAGCGATATTTTATTCCGTATTTTTTGCAGGAGTGTTATTAATTGCCGCGCCGATTCTCTTTTGGTTTTATAGAAATAATGCGCTTTATGATTTGTATATCTGGACGTGGAAACTGGCATATTCAAGAGGTGTTAACTTTAACTATGATAAGTTATCCGTTCAGGAATCGACACTTGTATGGGAATTTTGTTTGATGCCCTGTTATTTGATGGTTATTTATTATGTCAGTGGGATCATAAAAAGAAAAATCCAGGCAGTTAAATCAAGACTTTATATGATATGGCTTTTCTCATATGCCGTAATGTGCGGATTTGTTCTTCATTTTGGATCAAGATATTCGTACTATCTGATATTGGAGATGCCTTTGGTCATAATGGAGGTGATATTTCTAATAAGATATTTTAAAGTTCGGCATAAGAAGAAAGCTGAACTAAAGCTTATATCAGGCATAATGATGGTCCTGTGCTTTGTATTTCTTGGTTGGTTTATAATAGAAGATGCCGGAAATATTTCATATTTGATTGATTCCTATAATGGTGAGGTTGCCGCACAGGATCAGGACTTTTATTATACGATGAAAGAATTGTGTGCTTTTATTCCGGAAGATGAAAGAAGTGATATTATGAGTGCGGATTTAGGCGTGAGATTTTTTGAAGTGAATGGTTTGATTCCATCAAATCATTTTCCATATAATTTGTCGTACTTTTGCGGTTTATATGGACCTGCACAGGAGACTGTATACAATGAGGTGGCATTTGAGGGACATAAGTGGGCTTTTACAGAGATAATTGACGGGGGATATAATAAATCATATCATGAGCTGTTAAATCAGTATTATTATATTGTAGCGCAGGGAGATTCATTTATTCTTTGGCATCGTAAGGGATAGATGCAAAATTTAAAATAGGTATTTTGGTTGAATTCATAATTTGTATGTGTTACTATTTCACCAAAGCATTTATTCTATGCATTAATCGTGGAATTCGCATTTAAAGAAGTTTTTTATAAAGGCGATGCGCTCCAGGTCATGCGGCGATCCTTGGATCGTTTTTTATAATCTTATCTGATTTTTCTATAAATCTATGGAATCTATGCTTTTAATTCAGTTTTTATTAATTAAATAAGCAGGATTCCGAAGGAAGGGCTATCGAAATGCACCGGATGATGAAGTGAGTCAGGAAATCAAAAATTATTTAAAATATGTGGAAACCGGGGAAGCAGTGGACGAATTGACTAGGAGGATCGATATGGAAGTGATAAACGTACAAAACAATAAAATATTTAAAAGGGAATATATGAAGCAGATGGCAGATATTATGGACTATGAGCACACGATAGAGATTAAAGATGCAGAGATTGAAGATTATAAGGCAGAAGTTGCGGTTCAGGCACGGGAAATCGCACGACTTAAGCAATTACTGGCAGAGTCTGATAATTCAGTGGAAGAGTGAGAATATGAGTGCGTGTAAAGCCTGGGAAGAGCGGAAAGAATATGGCATGGCTATTGGCCTTGAGCAAGGGATAGAGCAGGGTATAGAGCAGGGCATAGGTATATTTATCAAAAGATAAGATAGATGATGGCTTCTCTGAGGATCTGATCATCCAAAAATTGATGAAATCTTATAAGCTTACTATGGAACAGGCGGAAGAGTATGTGATAAATTTACTGAGGCAGTCAGATAGGATTTCATTTGAATCACGAGGATTGATATGCAATATTTAAATAAAGAAAAATGGATTTTGGATGAATCCGGTATATATAAATTAGTTGAGAAAGCTGCTGAATCAACATTTACGGACGAACAGCAGGATGGTCTGTTTCAGATTGAAGATTATTCCTGGTGGTTTATTTATCGCGCCTCGGTCATCGTTGGATTGATGGATCGATATTATGATCGGGGCGTGGCCGTAGTTGATATAGGTGGCGGAAATGGTTATACGCCGTCAGTAGCAATGAAAGCCGGATTTATGTGTGATCTGATAGAGCCTTCTGCAGAGGCGTGTGTTAATGCTAAAAAAAGGGGTTTGAAGCAGATAAACTGTGGAATGTTAACGGATGAATCAATAATAGACGGTTCGATCAAACAGGCAATGCTGTTGGATGTTCTTGAGCATATTGAAGATGATAATGGCTTCCTCAGTGTTATATATAAAAAGCTTGCCCCTGATGGAAAAATAATTATTACGGTTCCTGCATTTAAATGTCTGTGGAGTAGTGAAGATGATGATGCAGGCCATTTCCGCAGATACAAAATAAAGGATTTGTCGCAGCTAGCGGAGAAAAATGGTTTTATAGTTGAATACAAAAATTATTTTATGTCATTTTTGTTTTTGCCGATATTATTTGTTCGTGTATTTTTGGAAAAAATAGGAGTGTTAAAGAAATCACAGGAACGAAGTGAAGAAGAAAAACAAAAAATAACTGATTCACAGTTTAAATCACAATCGGCGATTGTTAACGGTGTACTGAACCTTTTAGAAGGTTTTGAGAAATCATTGTTGAAAAAAAGCGGGAGAGTTCCGTTTGGAAGCAGTGTCATTATAGTATTAAAAAGAATTGGTTGAGGTAATGTTTGTGGGGAATAAAAAAATATTCAGATATTTCGTTTCTAGTTTGTCGGGAATTCTGTTTCTTCTTTTTTATGCCAGGTCTACCAGCCCTTTATTTCCTTATTTCCATGGTTATGATTCCGCATTTTTTATAACAATGGGCAGGGCACTGCTTGCCGGTAAAAAAATGTATATTGATTATTTTGATATTAAGGGGCCTGTTTTCTTCTTGTGGGAATCATTTGGACAGTTGATTGTATCCGGTAGATGGGGCGCTTTTATTCTCGAAATCATTTGTATTATTACCTCTTTGATCATATTGGATCAAATTGCATGTTGTTTTGATTTGACAAAGAATAAAAGGATTTTGGGATATGTATTGTTTTTCTGTATTTATGCAGGATGCTTATGGGGAGGAAATACTGTTGAGGAGTTTTGTCTTCCGCTCAGCCTTGGATGTCTTTTATTTTGCATTAGATATATAAAGGGTAAAAATCTAAAACAAACATGTTTTGTGTATTATGGGATAGTTGCAGCAATATTTCTTTTCAGCAAAGCAACTGTAGCAGGGACGCTTTTATCATGTGCGTGTATGATTACAATCGTATTGTTAAAAAATGATCCTGCAAAATTAAAAAAAGGAATATTGATATTTGTTGCTACTTTTGGAGTGATTGTATTAACGTTTCTTATTTACTATAAATATCTGGGAGCGTTGGACGACTTTTTGAAATGGAATTTTAAACTGGCATTTATCAGAGGCTCTGATGGGAGTTATGAAAGAATATACGGAGTACAGAGAAGAATAAATTGGGAAATAAGTTTGATTCCGTGTTATGCCGGAATGATGTATGGCTTTAGAACAATAAAAAGAAAAGATTATACCGGGATATTATTGTTTATGATTAATTCGTTGGCGATCATCGTTACTCATGTGGGATCAGCCTATGAATACTATTTAATATCAGCTATTCCTGCGATAATGTACACTTTTTTTGTATTATATGAAAGGTTTAATTATAAACGGATCATACCGATATTGTTGTTTATACTTTTTCTGGGTGGTTTCCTAAGATCTACTGTTACAGAGGTAAAAACACTTAGAGCAAAATCGGGGATAGAAATGCATTCTAAATATCAGGAATTTTTAGAAGGGATACCTGAAGAAGAAAGAGATGAGATATGTTGTGTAAATCCGGGAATTCGTTTTTTTGCTGATGGTGGAATACTCCCTGCTAATCGTTATCCTATTAATGAATCGTATTTCTGTGTTTTGGAACAAAGTGTTAAAGCGGAAATAATAGATGATTGTATACAAAAAAAGTATACATGGTTGTTCATGGAACTGGATGGAATGGCAATAGATGAGGATTATGAGCAGGCTATTAAGGATAATTATCAATCGGTCGGTTATACTGATGATATGATCCTATGGCACAGAAAATAATGACAGGGTGACATAATACCGAACAAATCGTTGCACTAAATAGCTGATGGGTGTTATAATCTTTCCGGAGGTATGATAAGAAGGTGATTCCATTTAATGTTCCCCCTTTCACAGGTGATGAAATAAAATATATAGAAGAAGCGGTAGGTCAGCGTAAGCTTAGCGGTGATGGACCTTTTACTAAAAGGTGCAGTAAATGGATGGAAGATAAATTTGGTGCTGATAAGGTTCTATTGACAACTAGTGGCACGGCGGCGCTTGACATGGCGCTTTTGTTATGTGATCTAAAGCCTGGGGATGAAGTGATTCTTCCAAGTTATACTTTTTCCAGTACGGCCAATGCTGCGGTTTTGGCAGGTGCACGGCTTGTCTTTGTTGATATACGTCCTGATACGATGAATATTGACGAGAATAAGATTGAGGCTGCGATCACGGAAAAGACAAGAGCTATCATAGTCGTTCACTATGCAGGTGTGGCTTGTGAGATGGACACTATAATGGCAATAGCCCGAAAGCATGGATTAAAGGTGGTTGAGGATGCGGCGCAAGGTGTCATGTCCCAGTATAAAGGACGGTATCTGGGAACTATTGGTGATTTTGGCTGCTATTCATTTCATGAGACCAAGAATTACTCCATGGGCGAAGGTGGAGCCATAGTAATAAATGATCCGCAGTATGTAGAACGAGCAGAAATCCTTCGAGAGAAAGGTACAAACCGTTCCAAGTTCTTTCGTGGGCAGGTGGATAAGTATACCTGGGTAGATTATGGAGACAGTTATCTGCCTAGTGAGCTTAATGCTGCTTATTTGTGGGCTCAGCTGGAATCCGCGCAAAAAATATATGATGATCGGATGCACAGTTGGAAAATGTACTATGAAAGATTAATGGCTCTTCAGGATAAAGGTTATATTGAACTTCCTTACATTCCTAATGAATGCGTTCAAAATGGTCATATGTTTTATCTGAAGGTTAAAGATTTGGAAATGAGAACCAAATTGATCGAATATTTGAAATTGCATGACATAATGGCAGTCTTTCACTATATTCCGTTACACAGCGCACCCGCAGGGATTAAGTATGGTGTATTTCGAGGGGGTGATATTTTTACCTCGAATGAAAGTGATCGGTTACTTCGACTTCCCCTTTATTATGGATTACAGCATTCGGATATTGAATATATAACGGACAAGATTAGATCTTTTCTGACACAATGATTAAAGTCTAGAGAAAGGCTTAATAATAACTAATTGATTTAAGAGGATGTAAAATGCTTGAATTTGGAAGATCGCATGATCTGTGTGAAATAGAGAAAATAAGAAATGATCGTCATCCGATATATATATACGGAAATGGAATATTTGCGGGGTATGTACGCAATAAACTTGAGCAAAATAATATATGTGTGGCCGGAATTATAGTGGATGATGAGTATTGGACACCGGGAAGTTCAATCAGGAAGGTGACAGAAATGATTGAATCTGGCGTTGATTACAGCGTTGTAATTGGGATTGAAAGTTTGTGTAATTGTTCTTCTCAAATTAAAAAACTATTTATCAACTGTTGTGAGATTTATAGTCTTATGGGGGTGTATGACACTTTAGTAGAGTCTATTACCATGGAAGACTATGAGAATAATAAAGATGATTATGAAAGCGTATTTGATAAACTTAAAGATGAAGAATCACGAGAAGTATATAGGGATTATTTGTTATCAAAAATTGAGGAGGATAATAAATATATTGTCAGGCATTTTAAATCTGATTCGTATTTTTTGGAAAAACCTTTTTGGAAGTTTGACGATAATGAGACATTTCTGGATGCAGGAGCATATGATGGTGATACGGTCATTAGTTTTATTAGAACTGTTGGACTGCGATATAAGAGGATTTTTGCAATTGAGCCGGATGGCATTACGATGACCAGATTAAAACATAATACATCAGAATTTGAAAATATAGCTTATTATGAAAATGTTTTGGGTGATCAAAATAAAAAGATTGGGTTTAGTGCTGATGGTAATCTAACATCGAGAATAGATGACTCGGCGGATACGTTGATTGAAATGAGGACTATTGACTCGATTGTAGGCGAGGAAAGAGTGTCTGTTATAAAGATGGATATAGAGGGCGCTGAAAAAATAGCGCTCATAGGTGCATCAGAAACAATAAGGAGAGATCACCCACTATTATTTATTTGCATTTATCATAAAAAAGATGACGCATATCAGGTTATGAATATTATCGACTCATACTATTCGGGTTATCATTATTTTATGAGGACGCATCATCCGGTAGGACCATTGGATGTTGTGTTGTATGCAATTCCTGATGAGCGATTGGTTTATGGAGATTAGAGATGAATATTTTGGTTATAGGCGGAACGAGATATTTCGGGATTCCCATGGTTACACGTCTGATTGAGGATGGTAACAGAGTAACTATAGCCTCGAGAGGGTTGACTCCAGATCCTTTTGGCAATGATGTAGATCGAATAAAGCTTGATCTTGAAGATGAAGACAGTGTTAGGTCCGGATTAAAAGATAAAGGATATGATGTTGTCATAGATAAAATGGGATATTGCTCTAATGAAATGAAATGGATTTTGGAAAGTGTGAAGTGTGACAGATTCATCCATATGTCCACAGCAGGCGTATATACTCTAGATCATAAGAATATTAGGGAAGATGAGTTTGATCCGATAAAGGGTGAATTGATTTGGTGTGGTCGAAGGGAGCTGTCTTATGATGATGTTAAAAGAAATGCTGAGAGAGCTCTGTTTCAAGTTTATACAAAAATTGATTGCGTGGCGGTGAGAGTACCGTTTGTACTGGGTGAAAACGATTATACAAGGCGGTTGTTGTTTTATGTAGAGCATATCATAGATGGTAAGCCGATGTATATTAGTAATCCGGACGAGTGTTTTTGTGTGGCTCATTGTGATGAAATCAGCGATATGCTTGTTGATCTGTGTGGAAGTGATTTCACTGGTACGATTAACGGCTGTTCTGACGGGCTCGTAAGTGTCAGGCAGATATTGGATTATGTTTCATTACGTACAGGCTGTGTACCCGTATTGACCGATGATGGAGATGTTGCTCCGTATAATGGAACAAAGACAAACAGTTTAAATACAGATAGGGCATATAATATGGGTATCAGGTTCAGTAATGTGGATTCCTGGATATATGACCTGTTAGATCATTATCTTATGAATAAGTTTTCATAGTAAAAGCAATGGACGAAATAATAAGCGGCTTTTTAAAAAATGCCATTTTACACCTAAAAAAAGAAAACATAGTCTTGCCTAAAAAAGCACAGGTCAGCATATATCATCATTGTGGGACCGAGAATTTTGACAACACGGGTGCAGTATTTGTTAATATTATTAATAGAGATTATTGCAAGAGCTATGTGGTGATGTGTGCGGGGCAACATTATCCTATTCATTATCATAAGATAAAAAATGAATCCTTTTATGTGCTTAGAGGTGAATTGAATTTATCTGTGGACGGTGTAGGTTATATTTTGTCTCCGGGTGAGATGCTTCATGTGGAACGAGGGAGTGATCATAGTTTTTGGACTTTAACGGGATGTGTCTTTGAAGAAATATCAACCATGTATATTCCTAATGATTCCGTGTATCTGGAAGAATCTATTGCCGCAAAAACATATAATGAACGAAGAACGAAGCTTTCGGAAGATGTTTGGGAGGAAATGATAAAAAATGCTTAAAGTGAAAGGGTTTAATCTGTCGGAGTCTGTATTAATAGGCGGAGATAAAATGACTTTGATAGCAGGTCCGTGTTCCATTGAAAACTGGGATATGTGTGATGAGGTTGCAGCACATATAAAGAAACTATGTGATGAGCTTGATATAAATTATGTCTTTAAAGGGTCTTTTGACAAAGCAAACAGATCTAACCTTCATGCCGGACGTGGTGTTGGTATGGAAGCCGGTCTTAGAATACTTCAGGATATTAAAACAAAATACGGTCTTTGTGTTACTACGGATGTTCATGAGACCTGGCAATGTGAAGAGACCGCCGGTGTATGTGATATGCTTCAGATACCTGCTTATCTTTGTCGTCAGACAGATCTGATATTGGCGGCTGCAAAAACTGGCAAGGCCGTTAATATAAAAAAAGGTCAGTTTATGGCACCCTGGAATATGGATAATGTGATAGAAAAGATGCTGTACTGTGAAAATGAAAAGATTATTTTGTGTGAGCGTGGAACCACTTTCGGATATAATCGGTTGGTTGTGGATATGCAGGGGCTTCTGGACATGCGAAAGCTG
>Ga0247608_10006398_pt1 | contig 12398 bp, 10 predicted proteins | sample 176DNAGHGlowgp2_FD_193490 | JGI IMG/M metagenome (GOLD analysis project Ga0247608, IMG submission 193490) | Sheep rumen microbial communities from Palmerston North, Manawatu-Wanganui, New Zealand - 1766 DNA GHGlow gp2 | ecosystem: Host-associated > Mammals > Digestive system > Stomach > Rumen ... | reverse complement strand
GTGACGCTTCGCTACTCGATGTCGTGCTGCCCGAGCGGCTCGACAACCAGACGGTGCGTTACAAGTCTATTGTGGTCTATTTCAACAAGTATTACCGTGTGCCCAACTGTGTGGCCTACGAGTTGACTAGCACCATGACGTCGATGGCCGACTCGCGCGATGCCGAGAACCGGGCCAACTACAAGTTTGAGCGCGACCATGACGTGAAGGGTTGCCCCGACTGGTGGGAATACAAGGAGAGCGGTTACACCCGTGGCCACATGGCCCCGGCAATGGATATGCGCTGGGACAAGACGGCGATGGCGCAGTGCTTCTTGATGACCAACATCTGCCCGCAGCTCGACGAGATGAACGATGGCGAGTGGCGCCACGTCGAGGAGGCCGTCCACAAGTGGTCACGCACCGCCAAGCGCCTGGTCGTTTTCACGGGTCCCATTTTCTCCAGCAACATGAAGCGCATTGGCAAGCACGACGACATCGCGGTGCCCGAGCGTTTCTTCAAGGTCGTATATTCGCCCAGTCAAAACCGTGCCATCGCCTTTGTGATGGAAAACAAGGGTATGCCCAACAGTTGGACCAACTATGCCACCACCATCGACAAGGTGGAGGCACTCACGGGCTATGACTTCCTCGCCTCGCTTCAGGATGGCGTGGAAAATGTCATCGAGAGTAAGCAAAACATTAAGGATTGGCCAGCATATTATCCACGCCGATGAATATTACAGAACTTACAGGTCTCACGGGTGACACCATTTGTGCCGTTTCCACGCCGCAGGGTAGGGGTGGTATTGCCGTCATCCGCGTGAGTGGACCCCAGGCACTCGACATCGTTCAACGCCGCTGGCAGGGTAAGCCCCTTGCCGATATGCCCTCACACACCGTCCATCTGGGTCGCTTGACCGACACTGCCGGCGACATCCTCGATCAAGTGGTGTTGACGCTCTTTCGCTCACCCAACTCGTTCACGGGCGAGGATGTGGTGGAATTGTCCTGCCACGGCTCGACATGGATTCAACAGCAGGCTGTACAGACGTTGATAGATGCCGGATGTCGCCATGCTACAGCCGGCGAGTTCACGCGTCGCGCCTTTGCTAACGGTCGCATGGACCTTTCACAGGCCGAGGCCGTTGCCGATGTCATCGAGGCGCAATCCCGTGCCGCCCACCATGTGGCAATGAGCCAGATGCGGGGTAGATATAGCGACGAGTTGAAGCAGTTGCGCGACAAACTGCTGCACTTCACATCACTCATCGAGTTGGAACTGGACTTCAGCGAGGAGGATGTGACCTTTGCCGACCGCAGCGAGGTGACCGCGCTTGCGCATGAGATCCATACACTCATTAGCCGCCTGGCCGACAGTTACCGGGACGGTAATGCTATACGCAATGGTATGCCCGTCGCCATCGTGGGACAGACCAATGCCGGTAAATCAACTTTGTTGAACGCCCTTCTGGGGGATGACCGCGCACTGGTGAGCGACCTGCATGGCACAACTCGCGACACCATCGAGGACACCGTGATCATGGGAGGCACATTATTCCGATTTATCGACACGGCGGGAATCCGTCAATCGAGCGATGCCGTCGAGCGGATGGGTATTGAACGCTCATGGCAAGCCATCGACAAGGCCAATATCGTGCTCTGGGTTGTTGACGTTACTAGCGCCGACATCAGTATGGCCCATGATATCTTTGCCCGCTGCAAGGGTAAACAACTCATTGCCGTGCTCAACAAGACTGACCTTGACGACGATGTCGCCGCCAGGAGTGAATTGAAAGACCTCTTGCCGAGCGACACACCAGTCCTGGCTATCAGTGCCAAGAGCGACAACGACATCGAGCAGCTGCGAGACCTCATTGTCGCCACAGCCGCCTTGCCCGAAGTGGGCAGTGACGCTGTCATTGTCACCAATGCCCGCCACTACCAGGCATTGACCCGCGCCCGCGACGCCATTGCCCGCGCCATCGACGGCCTCAACAGCGGCCTCACCGGCGACCTCCTCGACCAGGACATCCGTGAATGCCTCCACTGGCTAGGCGAAATCACCGGCGAAATCACCACCGACAACATCCTCTCCGAAATCTTCACCCACTTCTGCATCGGCAAATAGAGCCTTAGAAACAACTCTGAACAACTTTGAACGACTTGAAGTAAACCGCTATAAATTAGCGGTTTATTCGTTTTTAACACTTCAGGTTGCATATTTTTTTCTTCAACTTTCTCGTACTATTTTTGTATCATATTTCTACCGCGAGTGTAAACTGTGTTCAAATTGTCTTCCAGTATGCAATATTTGGGACAAACGTGATACACCATGAGAAACCCCAAAAACGCTATCGACGGGACAATATGATACACAGTGAGAAATTGCGAGAAAGAGTGAGACAAAAATGGCGGATTTTCCGCAGAGTTAAACCTTTATAATGACGCACATTTATGGAAATAGAGAAACGATGTCAGTGGTGCGGGAAACAATTCATAGCACACAAAATGACGACTCTTTACTGCTCTTCAACCTGTGTTAACAAGGCTTACAAGGCAAAAAAGAGACAGATGAAGAAAGAAGAAATTGAATCAGAGCAGGACTCAAAACTGCCAACAGTGGAGAGTATCGGACAAAAACCATTCCTTTCACCAAAAGAGGCAGCTTACCTTCTTGGCATAAGTCTGCCGACTATATATAGATATATGGCAAAAGGAATGTTCAAAGCATTGAGAACACCGGCAAAAACAATTATCCGATGGAGTGATCTCGAAGCATGGTTTGACAATGCCCCCGCATATGTCAAGCGGAACAACCGCAGGCATAAGATCGAGCACGATAGCTATACAATGAAGGAGATTTGTGAGAAATATCAAGTGACCCGAAAAGTGGCCATGCGACGGATTGAGCAGTTTGACATCCCAAAGATATACGAGGGACGCAATGTGTCCTTCTCAAAAACTGCCGTTGACAGGTACTTTTCCGAACTCATCGAGGACTTTGATAAGGAGAATTACTACACTATCCAACAGGTTATGGAGAAGTTCAACATGTCCTACTCTGCCGTCATTTCTTTTGCCAAACGGCATAAGTTACCAAGGGTTACCAGGCGGAGGGAAGTGTTCTATTCCAAACCCCATATCGACAGCCTGAAAGGTAATGGTGAAGCTATTGATCCTCTCTACTACACTTTTAAGGAGGTGATGGAGAAGTACGGATTCACAAAAGATCAAGTGAGCCATTATCTCCATACCTATCATATAGACCGCTTCAAACGAGGCACCTTTACAATGATTAACCGGAAGGAGTTTGACAAGACAATCAAGGAACGCATGAATGGATTCACAAGCATCTCTGAACTCAACGCAAAGATTGAAAAAGCAAAGGATGATCGAACAAGAACAGAGCAAATCACACCTCATTCTGGCAGCATTGAAATCATACCAAGTGTGGAATCAGAGAATGATGCAGATGGGTACGAAGGCTATATTAGTGCCGAGGAGATAGCAGCACGATACAAACAAAGCAAAAAGTGGGTTGGCTTCCTGCTGCGTCAGAAAAAAATACCGAGGGTGCAGGTAGCAGGAATCCTGCTCTACGATGAGACAGCGGTTGAAGATGTCTTCAGCAGATATTCGTCACCAGCCTCTATCACAGAATGGTACACCACAGATGATATAGAAAAGATGTACAACATGACACCTGTGGCCAGACGCAGCTTTACTCATCGTCACAATATCCCTACAAAAAAGGAGTATGGCATCACGTATTACTCCAAGCTCCATGTTGACTTTGCACGTAATCCAGGACTCCAATATGCCGAAGACTACTACATGGTCGAGCAGATTATGGCCAAGTATCATGTTGACAGGGAAACTGTGTATGGTATTGTCAGATACAAAAAAATCCCGAGCGCCAAAGACGGCCAGTTTAGAGTGTATCTTAAATCCGCCATTGATAAGTGCTTTTCCGATAAACAAGAGAGAGACAATAAGAAATAATAAGTTCAGACTTATCCCAGCATTATTTTCAATTATAATCCGCTGATTGCCATCAGCATAAAATAAGTAAAGACATTTGCAAACTAATAAAACAATAAAGACATGCAGTACTGCAAGACAATCACACTTCGGAAACGCATCCTCAAATGCGGGATGATTTCCCTCTATCTGGACTATTATCCAGGCTATCGTGACATCATTTCCATGAAGACCATCCGTCGTGAATCGCTTGGTATTTACATTTATCCCAAGCCCCAAAACAAGCGTGAGAAGGACTTCAATAAGGTAATGATTGAAAAAGCTGAAGCCATTCGCTGCAGGCGTTTTGAGTCCATCGTGAACGAACGTTATGACTTTTTTGACAAAAAGAGATTCAACGGCGACTTCCTTGCCTACTTCTATCAGATGCTTCAAAACAAAGACCCCAAGTGGAGGTTTGTCTATGAACACTTCTCATACTTTGTTGGCGGCAAGTGCAGCTGCAAGGAAATCGACGTTGAACTGTGCAACAAGTTCCGCGATTACCTTCTGACAGCAAAGAACATGCGCAACGGCAGACCGATGGCCATCAACTCAGTCGCTGGCTATTGGTCAACATTCCGTGGCTTCCTGAATATTGCTTACCGTGACAAGATGATCCAAACTAACCCCAATGACTTCTTGGACAAAATCAAGACCATTCCTGTTGACAAGCAGAGTCTGTCAATGGAAGAGCTTCGCAGGCTTTACCGTACTCCATGTGACATCGACGTACTGAAAAAGGCATCAATTTTCGCTTGCTTAACAGGTATGCGCCGAAGTGACATCATCAATCTCAGATGGGAAAACATCAAGGAATACGCCGACGGCAACAAGTATGTCGAGTTCTATGCACAAAAGACTAAAACACACAACCTTATCCCAATCACTATGGGAGCATACGACCTCATCTCTGAGGGACGAAAATCCTTATATGGGCCGGTATTTGACGGGTTTGAGATAGACATGGCACGGAAACCGCTGAAAACCTGGCTTGCTAAGGCCGGTATCAGAAAGCGGATAACATTCCACTCATTCCGGCATACTTTCGCATCGCTCCAAGTGGAACTTGGCACGGATCTCTACACTGTCCAGCAGCTCCTGGCACACAAGAGTGTCACAACCACACAAATCTATACTTGTCATGCCGACCCAAAGAGACGGGAAGCTGCCGAAAGAATATCATCCATGCTTCTCGGTGATGATAAAAAAGTAACGGCTCAAACCAAGAAAACGAGGAATTGTGGCTGAAGATTACGAAACCCCTCAATATATTGAGGCAATAAAGAAATAAGCCAATTAACCACAAAATCCATAATTATGATGGATTGATTGCTGTTATTAGTGGCTAATTCCGTAACTTTGCGCTCAAATTATTGATATTTCATTAATATGAAGAGCAAAAAGGTTACGGAACTTTTCTTTTTGGTTGTAGGCTGTATTGCAATGGGTTTATATATAGCAATGCTTTTCGAATGGATTGATTGTGCCGACTGGTTCATACTTCCCTCAAAGTTCATCAGCGGACAGTATGAGCAAGCAAAAGCCTTCACACCCATCTTATATATTACCCTGGCGCTGCTGGTTCTTATCAGGATGACATTCATCAGTTATGCAATGGGCAAGACGGTAGTTGTTATCCCTCATAGTAAGCAGCAGTTGCGTCTTGTCACTGGATCAAAAAACGATTTAATGACAGAAGAGCCGGAGAAAGATAAGACTGAGGTCATCAGAGAACGCCATCAGCAGCAGCTCATACAACGTAAGCGTCAAATTATGACATGTGTTTTGGATTACGTGGAGCTCACACTGGCCCCCTACATGAAGACCTCTGACCTCCATGTCTTTTGTAACAACATCAAAAATTGGGAGACTTCAAAGGACATTGAACCTTCGCCGTCCATAACCAACGGGCAACTTTCAACATTGGACCTCAGACATTTAGCCTGGAACATCGGAGAACGTTTCAAGTGGAATGGTGAGCAGCGGGCCATATTTATCAAGCGGTCGTTCCCCAATGAGTTCCGAGATCTTGAAATCAAATCAATCCGGCAAAACCTGCGACAACATGGAACTTGCATCATCCCGATAGACATCCCGGACAAAGGCTGTTTCAAGTTTCATACCCCATCCGCCAGCTTGCCATAAAACATTTACCTGCTTGTTACAACTTATTCTGACTTATTCCAAACTTAACTTTTGATGACATCATCCAGCATTGAATCAGTCTGTTACTTTGCCCTCGGAATCATAATAATTTCGACAATATGCAAGAACAGATCACATTCAACGACCTTCCCATGATGGTCTCACAGGTGCTCAGCAAAATGGAGCGGCTTGAACGTGTAATTGAAACCATCAGAGAACGGATAGACGGCAATTCCACATCTTCAGCCGAACATATTCCAATGACTATTGACGAGGCATGTGACTTCCTGAAGATGAAGAAATCAACAATGTACTATCACGTAGAACGTGGCAACATCACAGTCACCAAACGAGGGAAAAACTTCATTTTTTTCAAAGATGAACTTGTGCATTGGCTTGAAGGCGGCAGGAAAAACCAGGAAAGCAGCATGAATCCAGACGAAGAGAATGACATGCGCCTGGCTTCATTTAGACGAAAACCCAAAGGATTCTATCCAAGAAGATGACTCATCCCCACCCAAGATGCGCCCATGCCAAATTTCTGTGTCTTTCTACTTGCCAGCCATTGGCATCGCTTTTGTCCATCACGTCTCGGCCTTTCGTGCAAGCATGAAAGCCTTCGCAGTATTGGACAATGACCAGTGAGAGTCGCCGAGAAACTCTGTGATGTATGTACTGGAGAATGCAAGTCTGACAACAGACATGCCTTCTCTTTTCCGTACATATAACACGGAGTTTCTTTTTCGACGACACTCACAGGTCACCACCATGCAATGGCCTGGCAGGCAGATTCATTGTTGGCATGGACTGCATCACCACCCTCATTCATCTGAAATATAATAGCTTCATATGAGATTGCTTTATTTTCTTGTAGCGATGTAGCGAAGCACAAACAACCCCATTGTTCTTTTTAAATATCAGCGACTTACGCTTCGCTACATGGTTTATTTTAGGTTTTGTTTCGCTACAAAAAACAGGGGCGGCCTGCCAAAGGTGACCCCTGCGTTGTTTTATTAAAAACTAGTCGTATGAAATGAAAAAAGTTAGTTGGTGTTTGTATTGCTGCGGTTATTTGAACTCATTACACTTTGGACAGAACCAGTATGATTGCTTCTTCTTTTTGCTGAACACGCTTATCAGCGGCAGACCGCATATCGGGCAAAGCTTGATGACAGGCTTCATCCGCAGGTCCGCATAGAAGATTGGTTTCAGAGTGGTCGGATGTACACAAGAATTCTCCTGACAGATCCAGAAGTGCTTCTTGGTCTTCGGGGAATACTTGCGTACAAGCGTTTTACGATGGCATACAGGACATTCCCTATTGGGAACCTCCTGGCCTTCAGCTGCTTTGATTGTCAATGACATACGAGGGGAGCTCTCTTCTGCGAACTTAATGTTTTCCCGAACCATCCTCTCGGTCTGCTCCATAAAGTCACCTAACCCCATCTTGCCATCGGCAATGGCCGAGAGATTATACTCCATTTCTGCCGTGAGGTCAGGCTTGGTCAATGATTCGTGAATGTTCTCGATCATTGCCACGCCGAAGTCAGTCGGAACGAGTTCCTTGCCCTTTTTCTGAATACAGGGAAACGAATGAGACTTTCCTGACGATATGGCGAGCAAGTCAGCAATGATGCTATCACGAGTTGCCGGCGTTCCAATGCCTTTGCACTCCTTCAGTTTCTCTCTGTTAGGATTGTCTGGGTTGACAAAACGCCAGATATTGGTCATCGCTGCCAGCAGCGAGCCTTCCGTAAAACGCTTAGGGGGAGTGGTCTTCTTATCCTCTATAATATATACAGGTATAGGGAACTCATCGCCAACCACAAGGTTTGGAATGTCTTTGACTTCATCCTCCTTGTCATCCGACTTAGCAACACTACGCCATCCTGGACTGACAACCGCCTTGCCAGTTCCTGCGAACATACATCCTTGTGCCTCTATTTCGTATTTGATGGCGTTGTATTTACAAGGGGGAAAGAACTGGATGATGTACCGCATGGCTATCATGTCATAGATCTTGCGCTCCCATTCGTCCAAGTTTTTTGGGACAACGCCAGTAGGTATCAGCGCATGATGTGCGCTGACCTTGTTGTCATTGAAGCAGCGACTCTTTATTGTGGAGTCGGCATGGAGTGCAGCCTCCATGCCATAATCGCCAAGGGATTTCAAAATTCGGACACCATCCTGGTGTTGACTTGATGGGATGTAATTACAGTCAGAACGTGGATAGCTCACGAACTTCTTTTCATACAAGGACTGTACCCTTGCAAGCACACTCGACGGAGACATGCCATAACGCTTATTGGCTTCCACCTGCAAAGTATCGATGGAGTAAGGCAATGGCGAACTTTCAGTCTGGCTATGCCTCTCGCAGTGGGCGACCCTTGCGGTTTTATTTTTGATTTCTTCCTTGATCCGCTCCAGATATTTCCGGTCAATGATACGCCCTTCGCAGTCAGTCGGAGCATCCGCTGTCGATGTCAATGTTGCCGTGAAGGGGATGCCGCCCTTTGAGAGGTTAGCCTTCAATTCATAGTAGTTGATGGAATGGAAATCTTTTATCTCCTTTTCCCGATTGACCACCAAAGCAAGCGTGGGTGTCTTCACACGCCCTACACGCCAGACACAACCATTCCCGCCTGTCCGGGCACTGATCGTATATGCCCTCGACAGATTGATGCCTACTAACCAGTCTGCCCGTTCACGCGCCATGCCTGCATGGTACAATGAACGAAACCGTTCATTCGGCACGATATTGTCAAACGCCCGTTTCATACTGTCGCTGTCTTTGGCATTGATGAGAATGCGCCGTACATCCCCCTTATAGCCTACATATTCCAATATTTCGTCAATCAGCAACTGCCCCTCACGGTCAGGGTCACCGCCATTGACTACGGCATCGGCCTTCTTCAAAACAGTGCGGATATACTCAAATTGCCCCTTGGCTGTTGGCGAGGGGAGTTTCTTCCATTCTGTCGGGAATATGGGATATTTCTTAAAATCAGCATATTCCTTACCGTAGGCCTCAGGCATGGCCGTCATCAAGATGTGGCCAAACGCCCATGTCACGATGACATCATCTTTCTGGTAGCAGTGCTTGCTCCGACAGGCGGCATAATCACTCCACAAGTAAGACGCTATTGCTGTGGCGATGTCCGGCTTTTCTGCAATATAAACTGTCATAACGATTATGTTTACAGGTTCCTTTGAATGATATTTGGTGGCTGGTGTCTTGTGCGGACCATCGTTGGGTATTCCAGCTCCACATTGTACATGTGGAGAATCCTGTAGATGTTGCTCTTCCCGTGATAGCCCGTCCTTGACATGATTTCCTTGATGCTGTAACCCGCATTGTACATATTGATGACCATGCGGTATTTCTTCAGTTTCTTCTCCTGGTGCTTATCTGCAATGAGTTCCGCCTCAAAGTCATCAAAACCTTCATCACGCTTGTCTGTACGCACATTGACAATGGCAGAGAGCACATTCCTGGTGCTGCCATTTGGGAACAACTCATCGGAGGTGTCCAAACCATCGAACAAAGAAATAATCCGAATGTGCCGACTTAGGCAGTATTTCAGGAAAAACACCAGATCCGTGTGATTCTTGAAGGCATTGTCAAATGACAGAAGCACCGCTGCGTCGCCTTCATTGAGTTTGCCGAGAAAACACTTCCATTCAAGACGATCATTGTCATCCTTGTCCTCAATATGGATAGGGGAACATTGAAGCTGTTTCATCTTTGAAACCCCCACTTCAATATTATCAACATATTGAGCATTATTTATATAGCCGACGCAACTCATGTTGTACCTCTTGCTGCAAATATTGAGCGCAAAGTTATATTATAATTATTTAATAGACACTTTATTTGTCAACTTTAACACTTTGTTTTGCAATCAAATAAGCAATTTGGTTCTGTTTGGTTCTATTTCTCAATAAAATGATACCAATAATTAAAATATTAGGAAATAATATCAATATTTTGAGCAAAACACAGTAGTTTTGCATCCTGTAAATCAACCCAAACATATTTATAAGGATATGATCACATTTAACACGTTCAAAAACTCAAAACATTTGACATTAAAACTATGTTTATTATGCCTGACGGTTTTCCTGTTTTCATCATGCTCCAGTGATGACAAACTTGATTTCAGATCTTCAAATGATGCGTTAAGAGCATATCAGGATTATCTGAGTTCCGTCAAAGAAACAAAGATCTGCAACACTTCATCATTCTGTAAAGAAATCAAGGTATGGAAGGATATCTCAGATACCGTTTACCACTTTCTGATGAAGGATTCCACATTCATTAAAGACTTACATTGTGCAAATGACTATGCATCAATCCACGACTCCATTCGTTTTGAGTTTCTCAGACTGACTGAGACATGGCGGTACTCATACGAGGATGTTCTGCAAATCAAGGAGCAGACATCCATATTCCATGAGGACAATGAGCTGCACGAGGCCGTCATTGAAGCGCAGCCTTTCTTTGTCGCATTAGACAGCCTTCCTGTCATAGAATCCAACAAGAAAGATATTCTTTCTCAATATCGTAGCCTACTGAAGCACACCATACAATCCGGCATCCATGATAAGGCTGCCATGCTTGACTTCATCGGCAGGGAGGATAATTTGTTCCGCTCATTCCTGGTTCACATCTATGAGATGGATAACGAGCCGTTATCTGACATCACACAAGAAACGGAACGGATTTGCCGGAACATCTTTATTGCTGCGAGAAACGGAGAGATTGCTGCACGTGACGCCATGGTCTATATGTCTATGCGGACGGTCAGACGGCTTTTGCAAAACTCCACCGCCTGCATATCGGACATCAACAATCAGAAGACAATGAGCAAGGCTCAGGGAAATGCCTATCTATGGATGATTATTCAGCCGTTCATCAGCATTGACCAGTTTTCGATCGCCACACTCACGCCACAGGAACATAGTCATTTCAACTACATCATCGCACAACTGCCGAAGTCGGTCAAGTTTGCCGAGACATTCGGCATTGACCAACGTGCCTTAAACTATCTCCTTCCTCAACAACTCTTGAAAATGTATGTATTAACACTCTAAATATTCAAGGATATGATTAAAGACGAAGTAACCAGATTTATGGCCTTAGCGCCGCTCATGCTGCCAAAGTTGATAAAAAACACGACAGCCGAAGAAACGGACATCACTGACGATTCCGCCATATTGTATTTCACATTGGAGGAGGCATTGCCAATCAGCCTCGTGATGGATATGCTTGAAGATGACATGGAACTGTCATTGCTTTATCATGGCACAAGTAAGGACAACACAAAGCTGCATCATTGCTGTTTCTTTACAGCCAATGGAAAGAACATGTTTAAGTTCAACATGGTCTCAGATAACCGTGAATATGTCAGTGACCTGACCATTTCCATTTTTGACTCACTTGACACGATGGAGAGTGAGCTGGAATCAGATCTGACGTCACATGCCAAAAGTTTCGACTTCATACAGGCCATGGAGGTTTCAGAAGTGCTTGGCTTATTCTGTCTGTTGGAATGAGAACAGAACTCCTATATAAGATAGCCGACATGATCAACGCCAACAGCACGAAATACCGTGCTGTCATCCCTCGCGCTAAAAGGCAGTATATGACACAACAGGGCAAAATCCTTGTCAAGTCCACTTGTCTTGTCCTTAATGTTATGGTGACGACCCGACCGAAGAACCATGTGAATCGGAGCATCTGGAACATTTATGAAAATGACATTGACAGAATTATCACAAAAATCAGTCGCAGGGATAAGGCGTTTGCACAGCGGATTGACAATGGTGAGCCGACCCTGTTTGACATTGAGGTCATCGTGCGTCGGGCATCATTCCAAGCGCTAAAACTGAAGCTAGTCAGTACGGCCTTCGACATCTACGCAGAGAACAGTTAATTCAATATAATCCATATTACTTGTATTACTGAAATCACATATGATAGCAAAGATCATATTCTTCGTATTTCCCTTATTACTGATATTGCTTCCTTTTTTGCTTTATCGGAAATACAAACCACCGTACATCAACGTATGGCTTCGCTTGGCATTCGACAACAATGCCAGAAAGATGGCAACGAATATCACACAACTCGTACTCATTTTCTTTCATGTCACATACTTCGCCGTCTTTCCCGAAGACTACGGTTTTATCTTTTCCTCCTTTATTGTATTCTTCATGTTTGCAACCAAAACATCTGTCCGGCTGAT
>Ga0247608_10006395_pt1 | contig 12403 bp, 8 predicted proteins | sample 176DNAGHGlowgp2_FD_193490 | JGI IMG/M metagenome (GOLD analysis project Ga0247608, IMG submission 193490) | Sheep rumen microbial communities from Palmerston North, Manawatu-Wanganui, New Zealand - 1766 DNA GHGlow gp2 | ecosystem: Host-associated > Mammals > Digestive system > Stomach > Rumen ... | reverse complement strand
GAAGTGTCTTCGCGTTTCAGGTAAGCATAACGACTTGGAGGAGGTTGGTCACGATACCTATCACCATACCATGTTCGAGATGCTGGGTAACTGGAGTTTTGGCGACTACTTCAAGGAGGGTGCCATCGATATGGCATGGGAATACCTTGTTGACGTGCTGAAGCTGAACCCCGAAGACCTGTACGTCACCGTGTTTGAGGGTTCACCCGAAGAGAATATCCCTCGCGATGACGAGGCTGCTAAATACTGGGCTAAGCACGTGCCTGCTGACCACATCATCAATGGTAACAAGCACGATAATTTCTGGGAGATGGGTGATACAGGTCCCTGTGGTCCCTGTTCTGAGATCCACGTTGACTCTCGTACACCCGAGCAGCGCAAAGCCAGTGGCAAGACTGGTCGCGAACTGGTAAACCAAGACGATCCTCAGGTTATCGAGATTTGGAACATCGTGTTCATGCAGTTCAATCGTAAGGCTGATGGTTCTCTGGAGCCCCTGTCAATGAACGTGATTGACACTGGTATGGGCTTCGAGCGCCTGGTTCGCATGATGCAGGGCAAGCACTCTAACTACGATACCGACGTCTTCCAGCCTATCATCAAGGCCGAGCAACAGATCACGGGTCTGAAATATACAACCTTCGAGGAGGAGACAGAGAATCCTATCAGCAAGGAGCAGGACGATATCAACGTGGCTATGCGTGTTTGCGCTGACCACCTGCGTGCCGTTGCCTTCTCTATTGCCGATGGTCAGTTGCCCTCAAATGCAAAGGCTGGTTACGTGATTCGTCGCATTCTGCGTCGTGCCGTACGTTATGCCTACACCTTCCTGGGCCAGAAGGAAGCCTTCCTCTACAAGCTTCTGCCTACCCTCGTCGAGGAGATGGGCGATGCTTTCCCAGAGTTGAAGGCTCAGCAGACCCTCATTGCCAAGGTAATGAAGGAAGAGGAAGACTCATTCCTCCGCACACTGGAGAAGGGTATCGGCATGCTCAACGATGCTATGGAGCAGCTCAAGGCTGAAGGTAAGAAGGAGCTCGACGGTGTACAGGCTTTCCGTCTGTTCGATACCTACGGATTCCCTCTCGACCTCACAGAACTGATTTGTCGTGAGAACGGCTTCACTGTTAACGAAGAACAGTTCAATATTGAGATGCAGAAACAGAAGGACCGTGCCCGTAATGCTGCTGCTGTAGAGAACTCAGACTGGGTTGAACTACAGCCAGGCGAACAGCAGTTCGTGGGCTACGACTATACAGAATACGAGTGTCGCATCCTGCGCTATCGCAAGGTGACTCAGAAAAAGAACGAGTTCTATGAGTTGGTTCTCGACAACACACCTTTCTATGGCGAGATGGGTGGTCAGGTAGGTGACCAGGGTGTTCTGGTTTCTGAGAACGAGACCATTGAGATTATCGACACCAAGCGCGAGAACGGCCAGAGCGTACATATCGTGAAGCAGTTGCCAAAGGATACTGCTGCACAGTTCATGGCTTGTGTTGACACCGACAAGCGCGATGCTAGCGCCGCCAATCACACTGCTACCCACCTGCTCGACTATGCCTTGAAACAGGTGCTGGGTGACCACGTGGAGCAGAAGGGTTCTTTCGTTAGTCCTGACACCCTGCGTTTCGACTTCTCTCACTTCGAGAAAGTTACTGACGAGCAGATTCGTGAGGTAGAGCGCATGGTCAACGATATGATTCGTCAGGACATCCACATCGACGAGCGTCGCGATATGCCTTTCGAGGAAGCCAAGAAGTTGGGTGCAATCGCCCTCTTCGGTGAGAAATATGGCGACAAGGTGCGTGTGGTCCGCTTCGGACCTTCATGCGAATTCTGCGGTGGTGTTCACGCCAGCAGCACAGGTCGTATTGGTATGTTCAAGATTGTGTCTGAGAGCAGCGTTGCAGCAGGTATCCGTCGTATCGAGGCCAAGACAGGCAAGGAGTGCGAGGAGTTGCTCTATCTGCTGGAAGACAACATCAAGATGGTGAAGTCGTTCTTCAATAATGCCAAGGACCTGCAGACAGTCATCATGAAGTATGTTGAGGAGCACGACCACATGAAGAAGGAGATTGAGTCGTTCCAGGCACAGGCTGTAGAGCGCACAGCTCAGAAACTGATTGAGTCAGCTCGCGAGGTCAATGGTGTGAAAGTCATCACCTGCGTGTTACCCATGGAGCCTGCTGCAGCAAAGGACCTGGTATTTAAGATCCGTCAGCAGATTCCCGAGAACCTGCTCTGCGTAGTAGGTACGAAGGCACAGAACAAGCCATTGCTCTCAGTGATGATGAGTGATGATATGGTGAAGGACCACGGTCTGAATGCTGGTCAGATGGTACGCGAAGCCGCCAAGCTGATTCAGGGTGGCGGTGGCGGACAGCCCCACTACGCAAGTGCCGGAGGTAAGAATGTGGATGGCCTCAGTGCTGCTGTCGACAAGGTTGTAGAATTAGCAAACCTTTAAAAGGTAAAAAAGTAAAAAGGTAAAAAATGAAGCATCACGCTTTACTTTTTACCTTTTTCTTTTATTTTCTTGTCTTTGACTTTTTACTCTTTTACCTTTTTACTTTTCCTTATCGTACGCGTGAGCCGGATAGTCGATGGTATAATGCAGTCCGCGACTCTCCTTACGCTCCAAGGCAAAGCGTGTAATCAGATAACCTACGTTAATCATATTACGCAGTTCACAGATATCCCTTGTGGCCTTCACGCGCTTAAAGAGATTCTCTGTTTCTTCATAGAGTGTATCCAGGCGTACCCAGGCACGATGCAAGCGCAAGTCGGAACGTACGATGCCAACATAGTTGGACATAATCTCGCCCACCTCTTTCACACTCTGTGTAATCAGCACCTTCTCCTCATTCGTCAGCGTACCCTCGTCATTCCATTCAGGCACCTTCTCATTGAAATCGTAAAGATCTACATGCTCCAACGAGTGTTTTGCAGCAGCATCCGCATAAACCACAGCCTCAATCAAAGAGTTGGATGCCAGACGGTTACCACCATGCAAACCTGTGCATGAACATTCACCGATAGCATACAGACGCTCAATACTTGAACAGCCGTTCAGGTCAACCTTGATACCACCACACATATAGTGGGCAGCAGGACGTACGGGGATATAATCCGTGGTGATGTCGATACCCATTGACAGGCACTTCTGATAGATGTTAGGGAAGTGCTTGCGCGTCTCAGCGGGGTTCTTATGCGTCACGTCCAAACAGACATGATCCAGTCCGTGAATCTTCATCTCCTTATCGATGGCACGCGCCACGATATCACGTGGTGCCAACGACAGGCGCTCGTCATATTTCTCCATGAAGCTCTCACCATTAGGCAGGCGCAGGATGCCACCATAACCACGCATCGCCTCCGTAATCAGGAAGGCAGGATGTGTCTCGCCTGGAGAATAGAGGGCTGTGGGGTGAAACTGTACAAACTCCATGTCGGCCACCGTTCCCTTGGCACGATAGACCATGGCCTCACCATCGCCAGTAGCAATGATAGGATTCGTGGTGGTCTGATACACAGCACCACAACCACCCGTACACATCAGCGTAACCTTAGACAGATAAGTATCAACCTTCTCCGTCTCTGGATTCAGCACATAAGCACCATAACAGTTGATATAGGGCGTGCGACGTGTCACCTTAGCACCCAGATGATGCTGCGTGATAATCTCCACAGCGAAGTGGTTCTCTCTCACCACGATATCAGGATTGCTTCTCACAGCAGCCATCAGTCCGCGCTGAATCTCAGCACCAGTATCATCAGCATGATGCAGGATACGGAACTCTGAGTGTCCGCCCTCACGATGCAGGTCAAACGAACCGTCTTCCTTGCGATCGAAGTTCACGCCCCACTCCACCAGTTCCTTAATCTGTTCAGGCGCGTTTCTCACCACCTGCTCTACTGCAGCGCGATCACTGATATAGTCGCCTGCTATCATCGTGTCTTCGATATGCTTGTCGAAATCATCAACAGCCAGATTGGTCACCGAAGCCACACCACCCTGTGCAAATGAAGTATTGGCCTCATCGAGCGAGGTCTTACAGATAATGCACACTTTACCTTTCTTGGCGCGGGCCACCTTCAGGGCATAACTCATGCCAGCCACGCCAGCGCCGATAATCAGGAAATCATATTTGTAAACCATACAAATCAAATTAATGGTGCAAAGGTAGAAAATAATTATGAATTATGAATTATGAATTATGAATTATTTTGTACCTTTGCATCAATTATGAAGAAAAGAACTATTTTAGGCTTATTTTGTTTACTATCAGTTTCGCTCTTTGCTCAAACGGAACAGATAGTCAGTGAACTACCCACGACATCCGATACCACCGAACAGCAACTGCCCTGGCCCCTACAGATGCAGAGCCAACTGGACTCCATGATGCGCGATCCCCTGCTAGACTATACCCAGATGGGACTGATGGTATGGGACCTCACAGACGACTGTCAGCTATTCGGCATGAACCAGCATCAGCTCCTTCGTCCGGCCTCTACCATGAAACTGGTCACAGCCATCACAGCCCTCGACTATCTGGGCACCAATTATCAATATACCACCTCTTTATATTATAAAGGAGAAATTACGGATCATACTCTTCATGGCGACCTCTATTGTGTAGGTGGCCTTGACCCTGCGTTTTCTTACGGAGACCTTGATGCCTTTGCCCAAAGCGTCAAACAGCAAGGCATTGACACCATCTGTGGCAGTATCATCGCCGACAACACGATGAAAGATACCCTGAAATGGGGTGAAGGCTGGTGCTGGGACGATGACAACCCCACCCTCTCGCCACTCCTCGTAGATCGTAAGGACAATTTCCTTATGCAGTTCATCGATGCCCTGTCGCGCTATGAAATCGTACTGCAGGATATCACTATCAAGGAAGGCGCTGTCGATGAGGAAGCCACCCTGCTGAGTCAGCAGAAGCGTTCTATCGATCAGATACTGCTGCGCATGATGAAAGATAGCGACAACCTCTATGCCGAGTCTATGTACTATCAAATTGCAGCCCATCGTGATCACCCTGGCAAGACGCTCTATGCCCAACGCCAGCAGAAGGCCCTGATGGAACGCGCAGGTCTGAACAGCAGTCGCTATAAGGTGGCCGATGGCAGTGGACTGTCGCTCTACAACTACCTCTCTGCCGAGTGCTTGCTGCGCCTTCTGCGCTATGCTTATCAGCATAAGCCTATCTACGAACACCTGTTGCCCTCACTGCCTGTTGCTGGCGAGGACGGCACCCTGAAGAAACGTATGATTGGTACTCATGCCGAGGGCAACGTGCAGGCTAAGACGGGTACACTCACAGGTATCATCTCCCTAGCTGGCTATTGCACCGCCTCAAATGGTCATCGTCTCTGCTTTGCCATCATAAATCAAGGTGCGCTCAGCCCGAAAGCCGCGCGCACCTATCAAGATAAAATTTGCGATATTCTGTGCGAATAATTAGAAGTTCACACCGAAGTTGATGTACCATGCACCATTGTGTGCTGCATCGTTGTCGCTATCAAGAACGTTTGCAACACCAAACTTCAAACCTGTTTCCAGATAGAGTTTGTTGTACTCTACACCACAACCAACCTTGATACCTACGTCAGGACGGTTAAAAGAACCTTTACTTGAGAAAGAGCCTACACTACCCTCACCAGGGACCTTTGTCTTACCACCGATACCCAAGCCAAAAGTAGGACCCAGATAAGGCAATACGGCAATCTCATCAGTTGCCTGTATACCATACTTAATCAGCAAGGGGATTTCTAGATAATTCAAGTTTGTCTCAGCTTTATCCTTCTTTGCACCCTGCATGGTGAAATAAAGACCAGACTCCAAGAACACAGGTGTTGCATCGCTGACACGCAGACCCAGAACACCACCGATGTTCATGCCTGCCTTTGAGCCCATGTCATCACTATAGTCACCGCTGATCCAACCCAGGTTCAAACCAACGCGTGCACCATAATAAACTGTGCTCTCACTCAACGTAAAACCGCCGCTGCTATACTGAGCGAACGAAGGTGCTGCAAACAGCACGGCTACGATAGCCACTAAAAATTTCTTCATCATTTTTTTACTATTTAGTAGTTAATGTTTAAAAACTGCGTGCAAAATAACAAGTTTTTTTCGATATATGCAAGTTTTTTCAAACTTTTTTACATCAAAGAGATGGTAAACAGGTAAACCACAGCCGCAGGGATAGCCAGAAGCGATGAATCAAAGCGATCCAGCATCCCCCCGTGGCCAGGCAAGATATTTCCACTGTCCTTGATACCCAGCGTACGCTTCAGCAGACTCTCCACCAAGTCGCCCCAGGTGCCAAACACCACCACCGTGAGTCCAAGTCCAGTCCATTGCAGCATATTCAGGTCACTATGTTGTTGAGTTTGGCTCAGCAACCACCAAATCAGTATTGCCACGCCTACCACCAGCAGTCCACCGCCGATGCTACCTTCCCAACTTTTGCCAGGCGACACCCTTGGGAAGAGCTTATGACGACCCAGCAACGAGCCACAGAGGTAAGCACCCGTATCGTTCATCCAAAGGAATACAAACACGCTCAGGGGCAACACAAACGAATAACTGCCTGCCTGGGGGAATGCCAACACGTTCAGCATCGAGAAAGGCAGGGCGATATACATCTGAGGCAACATCGTGTAGGCCCAGTTATTGATAGGATCCTTTGCTTTCAGATATAGCTCTGCTATCAGCAGATAGACGATGGTAATCAGATAAGGTATAAACACGGTGTCCGTATTCACGTATCCACTGCAGTGGCCTGCCATCGCCAGAAACAGATACACACCTGCCACTGTCGAGATAAACTGGTTTACCTGCACGTAAGGTCGCTCGTTCACCAGTCCGCAGAACTCCCAGATAGTCAGTCCCGTAACCAGCGCAAAGAGGAAGACCATAGCCATCGGATTCAGGAAACTGACCACGATAGCGGCGACGAAAAATACGCCTGTGATGGTTCTAACAATAAAGTTTTTCATATTATTTTCGTTTTCTTGGTGCAAAAATACAATATTTTTTTGAAAGTTGTACAATTACACCAAGAAAATTCACTCACATGCACGTACCAGCCAACCTATTTGAGGCGTCAGCATATTGTTTTTCTCATCCTCCTTAGCACCAATAAAGCCAGACATCAGTTCCATGGGGGTCTCACTCATCGTGGCTCCTGTGATGGGGTCGATGACACGATACTTAAACTCTACGCGTACAAACTCTGCTGGCATACTCTTGGTGTAGGGCACCTTGTCGAGTGTATAGCCAGATTCCGTGGGGAAGAATTTCAGTATCCAGCCATCGAGCTCTGTGGGCTTGTCTGCCGAACAAGGACGGACGCTTGCAAACTCGTCCACCCGCTTTTTCTTCACCATCTCCTGCCAGAACCTCTGATTGGGCTTACCCTCGGCCGTCTTGATAAACTCGTTGAGGATAGGTTCCAGACTCTGCGTCCATTCGCTAAGCCCATACTGTCCCAGTTTCTGCGTTTTGCTGAACACCGCACGCCAGTCGTCGGGTGTACCCTGCAGGGTGATGCTAGGGATACCACAACCTATTCGGCCAGCCAGGTAGTTGAAGTACGACTTCATGCTCTCCATCAGCGTAATCTGTGAGGCGATGCGCTCCACGGGCGTCGTCGTTGAGAAGTCGGCCGCGATGGTCTTTGCCACCTCCCCCTTCGTATGACGCTCTATCTCCTTCGAGAAGTCATTCATCAGCTTACCCCAGTCAGCTTTGCCCGACAGCAGGTCGTCCTTAGTCATAACCATCAGGTCCTGCTTACCCTCGTGATAGACCAGTTGTGAGCGCAGCTCCTCACTGTGAGCATTCACATAGCGGGCAAAGCCCTGACTAATCAGCAACCACATCATATCGGGCGACAGCGTGACGCTTTTGTGCTCGGCATAGGCCTTCACTATGCACTGGTAAAAAGCATCTTTCACTATTATTCGCAGGTTCTGGGCATCGGCAAAGCTCATCGCCACCACATGCTGGTCTTCCACCTTGACGCCATCCTGACTGAGCAGATACTGAGCCGCCAACTTACCATTATAGTGGGCCACCACTTTTTTCTCCAAAGCTTTTAGGTTCTCGTCCACCTTAAACGTGATGCTCTTCGGCTGACTCTTCTTCGAGCTTTTCTTTATGATTGGCGCAATCTGCGAGGCTGGCACAACATACGCTGTATTATCTTCCACCTCGTCAATCTTTATTTTTATTCCTTCGAAGTCTTCCATATTTATCTTCCCAGTCACCTCCCTATAGGGTATGGGCAGTCCATTCTTGCGATTGCGCGCCTTAACCTTGACATCGCGAAGTGTAGTAGCATCCTTCAGACGGATAAAGATAATAGTATCTGCGGGGTGGAACCTCGTAGTACGGAAACCTACGTTGCGGGCCTCAAGCAGGGTATCCGTCTTAAGCATCCAGAAAGAGAAATAGCCATTCTCACCTGTGGCAGCACCAGCATTCTTCCCCCAAACGTTAACCCATGCGTTGGTCAACGGCTTATAATTCTCATCGAGGACATAGCCCTGAATACGACGATAATTCTTTCTTAGCTTTGGATGTTTGTTCACATAGGCATCGCTAAGTGTATCGGTAATTAAAGAATCCTTGCGTAATTTGTGGATCTTCTTCGCATCTTTTTTATCTTCGTCAGACCAGTTCTCGATTTTCAGCCCAGCGATGCGGCCCTGCAGAACCTGATCCACAGAGACAGATGGAAGTCCCTCATACTCGCGCATATCGACCTTGTTAGGATTGCGACCTACCAGGATATTTGGATCGCTCTTTTTCTCATAGGCCTTCACCTTGGCAATGAGGCTGTCGGGAAGGCTCTGTATCTTCTTTTTTGTGGTAATCTCAAACACGCCATTTTCCCCCTGACGACCATAGACGGCTACAGCCGAGGCATCTTCCTGCACCTCCTTGACAGGTTCTGCCTTCAGAGGCTTCTGTACTTGTGCAATCATAGGCGCATCCTCTATGGCCTGCGGGTCCTTCATATTCATCATCAACAGCAGAAGCAGTGATGCAGCAATGCCGAGACCACCCAACCATATATATAATGGGCGACGACTCTTCTTGGGCGCAGGCTCCTCCTTGTTGATGACCTCGCTCTCAAACTTTGCCCACTCGTCATTGACATCGGGCATACCAATCTTCTTATCGATATCTTCTGTTTTCATGTTACTTTGCAATTTTAAGGGTTTGTCTGATTTTTGCCAAAGACCGAGTGACGTGCTTGTTCACAGCCGACGCACTGATGCCCAGCACCGTAGCCGTTTCCTCGTAAGTCATCTCGTCATCATAGTGCAGTTGCAGCACACGCCTGTCCTGCTCCGTCAGGTTCGCTTCAATCACCTGCCTCAGCTGTTGCATCAGCATCTCCCGCTCTTCCTGTTCGCTGGCAGTCTGCTGGTGTTGCAGTTCCTGCTCCATACGCTGTTGCAACTGTCGTGAGCGCAGGGTGTGAAGACATTGGTTACGGGTGGCCGCCAGTAGATAACCCCTAATGCTATCGTCAGCTATCTGGGGCTTGTTCTTCCAGATAAGCGTAAACACCTGATGCACAGTATCCTTAGCATCGTCGGCATTCTCTACCATCGAGAATGCCAGACGATACATGTGCGGATAGTTTTCCTTAAACAGGTGTTCAAACTCTTTTTTGCTGTAGTCCATACTTCTGTTTTGGTCTTGTTTTATCAATAAGACCCACAAGCGGCCTAATCAAACACCCTTATCTTGCAAAAAAGTTAAGGTTTTTAGTTAAAATAGGGTTTTCAAGCCTCTTTCGAAGCTTCTGGTTCTTTCGGCTCTTCAGTATCTTTTGCTTCCAGTTCCTTAGTTTCCTGCTGCTGAGCCTCCAGCTGTTTGGTGCGCTCCTCAGCCATCTTCTCGGCCTCAGCACGCATCTGAGCCTCCAGGAGTTCATCGGCACGCGAGGTCCAAGGGCGCTTGCCAAAAATCTTTTCGACATCCTCGGCAAAGATGACTTCGCGCTCTACCAAAAGCTGTGCCAACTGAGCGTGACCTTCCTTATGCTCAGTCAGGATCTGCTTGGCACGCGCATACTGTTCGTTAATCATCTTAAGTACCTCATCATCAATCAGTTTTGCTGTGGTCTCTGAATAAGGACGCTGGAACTGGTATTCCGCATTATTGTAATAGCAGACATTAGGCAGTTGTTCACCCATACCAGCGTATGCAATCATGCCGTAAGCCTGTTTGGTGGTACGCTCCAAGTCGTTCATAGCACCTGTAGAGATATGCCCCACGAAGAGTTCTTCGGCGGCACGTCCGCCAAGCAAAGAGCACATTTCGTCGAGCATAGCCTCCTTAGTCTGCAGCACGCGCTCCTCTGGCAGATACCAGGCAGCACCCAGCGCCTGTCCACGAGGAACAATAGACACTTTCACTAATGGATTGGCAAATTCCGTGAACCAAGAGATCGTGGCATGACCAGCCTCATGGATAGCGATAGAACGCTTCTCAGCCTCAGTCATCACCTTCGTCTTCTTCTCCAATCCGCCAATGATACGGTCCACGGCATCCAGGAAGTCCTGCTTGCCTACAGTGGGACGGTCATGACGGGCGGCAATCAGGGCTGCTTCATTACAAACATTGGCAATATCGGCACCAGAAAAGCCTGGTGTCTGACGAGCAAGGAAGTCCACATCTACGCTTTCATCAAGCTTCAGGGGTTTCAGGTGTACCATGAATACCTCCTTACGCTCGCTGAGGTCGGGCAGATCCACATGTATCTGACGATCGAAACGTCCTGCACGCAACAAGGCTGAATCGAGCATATCCACACGGTTGGTAGCAGCCAGAATGATCACACCACTATTGGTGCCAAAGCCGTCCATCTCCGTCAACAGGGCGTTCAGCGTGTTCTCACGCTCATCATTTCCACCCATGGCAGGGTTCTTCGAACGAGCACGTCCCACGGCATCAATCTCATCGATGAAGATGATACAAGGGCTCTTGGCCTTAGCCTGCTGGAACAGGTCGCGCACGCGTGATGCGCCCACACCCACAAACATCTCTACAAAGTCAGAACCACTCATCGAGAAGAACGGCACGCCAGCCTCGCCTGCTACGGCCTTGGCCAACAACGTCTTACCTGTTCCCGGAGGACCTACCAGCAGGGCACCCTTGGGTATCTTACCACCCAGGTCCGTATATTTCTGAGGGTTCTTAAGGAACTCCACAATCTCCTGAACCTCCTGTTTGGCACCAGCCTGACCAGCCACATCCTTGAAGGTGATACCCAGTTCACCACCCTTCTCGTACATCTTAGCCTTGCTCTTGCCTACGTTGAAGATGCCAGCACCCATGCCGCCACCGCCGCCCATTCTGCGCATGAAGAACATCCACAGGAATACCAGGAAGAAGATAGGCAACAGACTAGTGATGATAAAGCTCAGGATACCATTGCTGGCCTCGTGCTCATAGTCAAACTTACCCGTGAAATAGCCGTGTGCGCGAGCAGAGTCCACAAACTCCTCCACCTTGGCATTGCTGCCATACTCCACGCTCAGGTAAGGCTCCGTGCCTGTTGTCGCCGTGGTCTTATGAAATACTGCCTGAATACTGTCAGGCTTCACATACATCTTCAGCGTCTCCGTACTCTTATTGGCCACGATACGATTGGCGTAGCCATTCTTCACGAAGTTCTTGAACTCGCTATAAGAAGCCTGTCCTTGAGTGGCTCCCTGCTCCTGCAAGCCACCTGTACCATTCGAAAAATAGAAAAATGCCAGAGCAGCAATCACAAGAAAATACACCCAGTTCATATTGAACTTAGGCATCTTCGGCTGGTTATTATTCGGATTTTGATTCTGATCCATATTCAGTCTTTATGTTTGTTTAGTCTAAATCGGGGACATATTCCACTGGTGCATCCTCCCACAGATGCTCCAAGTCGTAGTACTCACGCACATCAGGCAGAAACACGTGCGCCATCACGTCAGTAAAGTCCATAGCCACCCACTGGGCATTTTCCAGACCCACCACATGAGCAGGCTTCTCACCCAACTTCTTGCGCGCCATCTCAGCAATACTCTCAGTAATAGCCTCTACCTGTGCAGGCGAGTTACCCTGACAAATAATGAAATTCTTACAGATAGTGCCTTCTATCTCACTCAAGTCGGCTACAACTATCTGTGATCCTTTTTTTTCTTGTATTCCCTCTATGATTACGTTTACTAATTCCTTTGTTTGTTCCATTAATAATAAGATGTGTATTTTGATTGCAAAGATACGAAATTTATCTGAAGTCACAACGATTTCTCTATATTTTTACGGATTTTTTGAAAAAAAGTTGCAAAAAGTTTTGGAGATTCAAGAAAAAGTCGTACCTTTGCA
>Ga0247608_10006393_pt1 | contig 12406 bp, 6 predicted proteins | sample 176DNAGHGlowgp2_FD_193490 | JGI IMG/M metagenome (GOLD analysis project Ga0247608, IMG submission 193490) | Sheep rumen microbial communities from Palmerston North, Manawatu-Wanganui, New Zealand - 1766 DNA GHGlow gp2 | ecosystem: Host-associated > Mammals > Digestive system > Stomach > Rumen ... | reverse complement strand
ACCACCTTATCCGGCGGAGAAGCACAGAGAATAAAACTCTCCAAAGAGTTATCCAAACGAGCCACCGGTAAGACCGTATATATTTTAGATGAACCGACCACCGGCTTGCATTTTGAAGATATCCGGAAGTTACTAAGCGTATTACAAACTCTTGTTGACCAAGGCAATACGGTAATTGTGATTGAACACAATTTAGATGTAATAAAGGTTGCAGACTATATTGTTGACATGGGACCGGAAGGCGGTGACGGCGGCGGTAAGATTATTGCCGAGGGAACACCGGAAGAAATTGTTAAAAAGCAAAAGGGCTACACGTATAAGTATCTCAAAGCCAAATTAACAGGTGCTTAGCACCTCGCCCCCACGGCGTGAGTGGCACCGCGCGTGTAGCGCACAGCCGACAGGCTGTATCCGTGCCGAGCTGAATTTAAAATAATTTTTTGTGCAACAAAAAATTATGCTCGGCACGCATAGCTCACTTTAATTTAGGAAAAAATTTTGCGCGCCGCAACAATAACTACACAAAAATTACCCACAAGGTTCGCCCGAGCTTAAAAATTGCTCGCTCACCTTATGGATAATTTTTTATTTCCACCGCCATTTTCGTTCCGACTTTAAAGTTATGCCCGTAGCGCACTTTTAAGACAAACTTTTACATAAACGTTACGCACGCCCCAACGGATTTTAAGGAGAAAATTTTCGGTGGATAGAAGTAAATGTCCGGTATCCAAAATCCTAGCGTAGTCAGACCTACGTGGATTTTGGATAATCCGGCTTCCATTTACGATTAGACACCAAAATTTTTCCTTAAAATCAGCGGCCGCCACCGCCTCCGCCCCCAAATCCACCTCCGGCATGACCGCCGCCGGAACTGCCGATACCGCTGGAACTGGAAGAAGGTAGCGTATAACTTGCCGCCGTTGTGCAATAATTCCCCAAATTGGCTCTGATTTGCGGCATATAATAAAGATGAGATTTCTGCACTTCGGCAAGTGCTTGCTCCCCAAAGACGGACTCATATTTTTTGCTCCACGCTTTTTCAAGCCCCAAAGCCACAGCATAAGGAAATAAATCTTCCATATCTTGAGGGGTAACACGTTTATCCGGTTGCTGGCTGGCTGAATTGCCGGTAACGGCCTCTAAAAACATCTTCAATCCGGCAATTTTTTCTATCTCGCGTTGCCCGATAAAAGTCGGTTCAAACATCAAATAATAAAAGAGATAGATAACGGCCCCATACACGGCAAACAATGCCGCATTAACAATATCAAACCCTAACACCATACCAAAAATCGGAATAAGCACCGCAATAAAAGGAATAGCCAGTATCCACCGTCTTTGCACAAACAAACTGATAATACCGGCTCCCCACATCAAACACCAAAACATTAAGCCGATACTTTCCGGAAACAACCACATCCACACAGAAGGAAAAATCAACGCGCCGAAAAAGGTCACCCATCCATGCCGATTATAATATTTTTTATCAAGTTTATTTTGCACGCTTTCCGCCAACTTTTGCTGATAAGAGGTAATTTTCTCGCTCGGCTTTTTCATCAAACGCAACATGTTGGGGAAATTATCCAAATACGACTTAATTTCGCCGACTTTAAACTCTTCGGCAATATCGGTATTTGTGGTTAATTCATACACCTCATCCGAACCGAATAAGCCGCTGTATTTTTGCGTTGTCATTGAGATAATTTTCTTTTTTAGCAGCCAAACAATATGGATAAAGAAAGCATTGCTCGGTATTTTCCCCTGATGATTGAGCACGGCACATTCTAAAGGCGTCAAATTTTGAGGTGGTTCCCAATCCGGCACAATCGGCTGAGATTTCGGATCTTTGCCACAATACCACCACATGATAAGAAAATAAATAAGCGTTGCCATAAGTGCATAAATCAAAGTTTTATAAAGCCGTGGAAAAGGAATATTAACCGTGCCTTGCGTGAAAGCTTGAGCGATGGTAACCTCAAAATCTGTCGGCAGATTTCCCAAATCCAAAACCTCGGCTTCAGGCATTGCCTTGGCATCATGTGCGGTTTTATAAACATACTGACGCACCACATCGGTATTTTCCGGATAATGCACACGAACCGTCACCTTATCAATCGGAAATGCCCATTTTCCCGTCACATTCCAATAAAGCTCATTTAAGTTTTCACCCCTGATTGGCCGCAACGCATCATAGACAACATACGTTAATTCAAAAACAGATTTTGCAGGATGTGGCAATAATTCATCATCACCGGTATTAAGCCTTAAAAAAGTATCTTTTCTTTCAATAAACCACGGTTCGGGAAAATTATTGCGTTTAACTTCCAAGACCTTATATTGCTCACCTTTTTGGGAGGATAAATCACGATAAATTCCGCGCCGAATGACCTGCCCTTCATGATGCACGGTTATTGTTTCAACAATTGTCATCGAACCGTCTTGATTAACCGTAATATCAGAATTAAACGCCTCAATAAATTCCGCGGCATAAGCCTCAAAAATCAGACTGAAGCAAAATAAAATACCTAACAGAAGTCGCTTAAAATTTAACATTCACATTTTCCCTCTCTGAGGCAGAGATTTCAAAAAACGCTTTTTCCTGATAGTCAAGCGCATTTGCCACAATCAACTCAGGAAACATTTTGATTGCAATATTATAAGTTCTGACTGCAGCATTATAGTAGCGTCTGGCGTATGATAAATCTTTTTCCACGGCGGCTAAATTTTCTTGCAATTTCACAAATTGTGAGTCGGATTTAAGCTCCGGATACGCCTCTGCCACCGCAAATAATTTCTGTAAACCGGTGGTGATTTCGGTTTCGGTTGCCGCTAACTTTTCAACATTAGGCGCATTTTCGGCAGAAGTCCGTAACGCCGCAACTTTAGAAAATGTATCTTTTTCGTGCTTGGCATAAAACGAAGCAACTTTAACCAATTCCGGTATCAAATCTCGCCGACGCTTGAGCTGCACATCAATACCGCTCCAACCTTCATTAACATTTTGATTAAGCCTGATGAGCTTGTTATAATCATAAATAAAAATCACAATCACCGCAATAAAGAGAAGCCACAAATACATCAGCATAGCCAAGTCCTTTCGTTTTTAAGCTTTATCGCCGCCCTCCAAAAAACCGGCGATAATGTTATCTATCTCTTTTGTATCTTGCGCTTTTTTAGTTAATTTTTTCTTAGTGTCGGGCTTTTTTTCAATAACCTGTATCGGTTGCGCCGCTCCGCCTAAAAAGGCACTCAAATCGCCGTTATACGCCTGCTCTAACAATTCGGCTGTTGAGGCACCGCTTGCCAATAGTTGTGAAGCGGTTTCTTCGGCAATTTTTTGCACCAATGTTTTACGAAATTCCAAATCCAGCGTTTCATTTTTACGCTGTTCTTTTTTATTGCGTTGCTCCTGCATTTTGCGCTCAAACCGCGAAAACTCTGCCACCGGCTCGCCACCGCATTTATAGTCAGGAATTGTAATAAGGTTATTACGAATATCCATCAAAGTGCGAATACCGTTATGGTCATGCGCCCGATATATCAGCCAATCGGTCACTATTTCTTCATTAAGTGCGGCATTAACAACATCCTCGGTTAGCGGCCGCTTAAATTTAACAATCGTGTGCCCGTCTGCCGCTTTATCGGTAAAAATCCGCTCATTAAAAAATTCTTTGCTCCATGAATACGGGCATTCCGGATGAATAAGGCGATAGGAAATAAAAATCCCCACAAGCGCGGTATGCATTTCTTCCAATGCTCTAAAACCAAGTGTCAACGGATTGCGACGCACTTCCGCCCGATGTATTGTTTGTTGACAACAAAAGATATGCAACCGATAAAGTTGTTTAGTGGCATTTTCATCTAAAGCCGGTGTAATTTCCAATGGCATATTAATGGCTTTGTTCACAAAATCGGAAAGCACCATTTTTTTCATCATTTTAACCGGAACGGGAAGCTTATCTTCATAAGGGCTATAAACATCAACCTCATTTCTCATCTGTTCCCAAACGGCAGGTGAGAGAGTAGTCTCCATTTCTTCCAATTTATCTAAAAGTTTAATTTCCGGAACAATCAGATCATTTGCCATTTAATTATTTGCCTTATAATTATCAGATATGGAGGGAATATATCACAAAATAGCTTCCCTGTCAAGAACAGAAAAACAAAGGGTGCGCCGCACCCTGCCTCCGCGGCATAAGCGGCACCCGCCGTGCAGGCGGCGACTTTAGTCGCTCGTGTCGCGCTTATGCAATTAAAAATTTTTGTAAGACAAAAATTTTTGCGCGACACAATCTTCTCGGTCTCTTAAAACTAATTACATTCTCTTGTTTCAAGAGTATTTTCAACTTTCACCATAATATCTTGCGCTTCACCGCTCTTAAGCTCAAACTTCCACTCATAGGTGTTGCCTTCACCGTTTTGGCCTTTAAGCGATTCGTCAACAATCCGTGCTTTGCCGTTTAAGGGTTGTTTTAGCACCACTTTGGCATCATGCTTACCTTTATTGGTTACATTATAAGAGACATCATATTGATAAGTGGTGGCAACCGTCGGACAATCTTGATTAGGATTTTTCTTAAAGCTGTTACGATTAACCTCGGTTACCTTTTGAATTTCGCCTTTAGCATAAATATCAAACGATTTGCCGAGTGTAACCGTTACCTTCTGCCCCTCTGCCGTATTATTTATATTATCCTCGCCGATAAACTGCAACGCACCGTTATCATCATTGGCATAAAAACTGAGTTTACCCTGCGGTAACGGCATACCTAAGCCGGTTTCCTTAACGTTTTCAAAAGAGTATTTTACCGCGGGGTGAACATCTTTATAAGAAGCTCTCGCCGTGCTGAAATAAAGCGATGAACTCACCACATTCTCTTTAACATATTCAACTTTTGGCGCACTCAAAAATGATACCATCTTCATCTGTCCGTTTTTAAGCGATGTTTTTTCGGGAATTTTGTAGACATAATAGCTATCAAGACTGACCGGTGCCTCTATCATCGGAGCCCCTGCAAAGCTGTCCATGGCTTCATATGAATTGGTCATCCGAACTGCTTTAAACATCGGCCGTGCAACATATTCCTGAACAGTATTAACATCACCGGCAATAAGATTAACCGAGATATTTTCATAACCGCTGCCGGAATTATTGGTAATCGCCGCACGTCCCAAAAGTGAGAGAGTATTTTCATCATCCACTTTGGCAACATAATTGGCTTTCCACTTAAAACCGCCGGTCAAATAGGCAAGCTCTAAATCTGTCTCACCTTGTTGCGCGGCTTCAACCTTTGCCATCAATACCGGCGTAGAGTTAAGTTCCTTAGGGATTTCATCAAAGATTACCCGTCCGTTAAACGCAGTTTCAATCCCATAATCAAATTTCAACACCGGTGTTGCCCCATCAACTGCCACCAGCAACGCTTTTTCATAAATATTGGCACCGGTTGAGGGATTTTGCCGAACTGTTTTAACCATTTTGCCGACATTGGCATTAAGCATCGTTACATAGTTAATACCGGCATAATCATAATTTTGCTCCAACACGCGGATTCCCTTGCCGTAAACAAAGGCCGATTCGGGCTTAAACTCTTGTGCCACTTCATCAAACACAACCTCGTTAACCCCGTGGTTTAAGTCTAAGACCTGACTTTTTTTAATCAACGCCAGATTTTGATTATAAATAGAAATTTCCGTTTCCGCGGCACCGGCATTAATAGCAATCATAGATACCGCAGTCATTACAGCTAAAGAATATTTCATCTTACCCTCCTTAATTTTAATCATACATCTGATATATCAGATAGGTCTCAAAAATCAACGTTTTTTTAATTATACGCCTCATTGAGCATTTCGGCTGCCTGCTGAAACTGTTGCACTCTGGTCATAAACGGCAACGGTGATATTTCTTCAAAAAGTGAAACTTGATAAAACAACCGCCGCGGTGTTTTTATCCAAAAATAAATTTCTCCGTTTTCTGCAACAATCTGCACCTTATCGGTATGTAATAATTTTAAGATTCTCACCAAACCCTTAAACCCGTCACGCTTGTCCAAAAAGCCTTTAAGCGGTCCTTCAATTAATATATTATCACGCACCAAATACCCATCTGATGTCCCATTTTCGCTAAGTTTAGTTGTCCGAAAACGCATAACAATGCCCCGAAAAGCCGTATTGCGGACAGTCACCCATTTAAGCCTGTGCTCTGTATAAAACAAATCTTCTTCCAAGCTGTAATCAGCAGTTTTAAGCACATTAAAACATTCCCTCGCTTGTTTACCGGCAAACACGTCTTGATTTTCCAAAATCTCAGTTGCAATACCACCACCGACATCAAATTCCAAACCGTCCAATTGCTGTTTATACTTTTCCCAAATCAGCATTTCGGCTTTATTTTGCAACTCTTCTCTTAGCGCACGTATCATCAATATCATAATTGCCGTAAGAGCTATCGCCAAAATCAACACCCCTCCCCAATAAGTTATGACCTGATTTACGACAATAAAAATCGCCACTAACACCAATGCAACTAAGAAGCCTTCAAAGATATACTTTTTCTGCCAATATCTCAAAGCATTTATTTCATTTTGCCGCATAGAATACAACTCCTTTTTTAACATCAATCTCTTTGTTGACTTTTACGTAAATTTAACAAACCAAGGTTAAAATATCTTAAAAATTTATGCTTGCATAGAGCCTTTTTTTGTGCTAAAATAACCCTATACATGGCAAATGTGAGGAGCGCCCCATGGTAAAAGAATTTGACGAATTTAATGAATACAGGGATCAGGATACCATTAAAGACGTAGTAAACGAAATCAATGCTATTGAATCTCCTTATCAGATTGATGAAATGCTCATTCGCATACAGGAATGGGGAAATTTAAGCCAAACCGAAGCCGAACAGTATAAAAAAGCGCTGACAGACGCGCTCGAAAGGTTATATGGCATAAAAGAAACCGACCGTCCTGAAATAAAAGAAAGAAAACAAAGATACCTAGATAAATATCTTGAAGACATTACGGATACATGCATTCCGGCTCAATCAGAAACCAGCACCTTAAATGATGATACGACTGAACACCTCCTTGATGATGCAGACACCTCAAGCCAAGAAGAAAGCTCTTCCGAAATTACCGAAAACAATCCGCCTGTAGCCGAGGAGCCCGCAAAACAAGAAGAACAACAACCAACACCTCCCCAAGAAAACGATAAACGCGCCCAATGCCTTGAAACAATTAAGCAGACAATCTTAGAGGCAGAAGAAATACCCTCTAACAGCATTGATAAGCTTTACTTATATATGCTCAACAAACAAATTGATATGAAAAATGCGCCGGATGACCAAAAAGAAATCGTTGCTGCGGCGATAAAAAAGATAGCCGATACGCAACCGAAATCCCCAAAATTAAGGAAGGCATATACCTTCATGATGGGAACTAAAACTGAAATCAGAAACAACGAAGAGCTGAAAGCAGCCATTGCCCGTGACTTCCCGTCGCTTACGCCGGCCCCAAAAGACGATAAACAAAATGATGAAAGTGAAGTAAACGAATTAAACAACGTTTTAAGTCAAGTTGCCGAAACCACAAATACCCCCTCAAATCTGGACAATATTGTTAAACCTGATGATACATCTCATGTAAACAATAGCGATTCTGCTAATGAGGATGTCACTGAGCAGACTTCTGCCCCGACATCGGTAACAAACAACAACGATGGCATAGCAAAGTTTCTGCGCGCCAACCATATTTCCCAAATCAAACAGGAAATACTGGACGAAGATGAAGTATATCGCGACTTTGCCACTTTCTTAATCAACCATTGCCTTGAAGATGAAAAAATAAAAATGAACGAGGCAAGCGATGATGAAAAGAAAGTTGTTGCTGAAGCCATCCAAAAAGTTCTTATCAAACATCCCAAAGCCCAAATATCCCGCTCTGGCTATAGTGCCATGATGGGAATTCCAGAGCCTAAAAATAATCGCGAATTATTGTATGCAATAAGTAGAGATTTTCCGTCAGATTCTGCAACTTCAAACACCGCAGAACCAAATCAAACCGATACCACCACAAAATTAGACGATAATTTAAGTGGAACGAAATCTTCCACAGATGATGTTTTACCCAAAGGAGCTACCGACATGAACAATGATAAAAAAGAAGATACCAGCGTATATGAAGATTTAAGAAATCTGCTTATTAACGCTGATCGCATCAATCCAGAAGACCTCAAAAGGGGAATTACGGCGGCAATAAATGCTGTTATCAGCAATCCACAACTCTCGGATTATGAGTATAACATCATCAGAGATGCCATAACCAAACATGCAGATTTATTAAAAGAAATCGCTCAAAATTTAAGTAAAGAAGACCGCTCGGCTTTCCAACAAGCTCTCAATAATCATACCATAAAAGATCAAACAATTGATGCGAGCTCCTATAGCACTGCTCTGGCAACAATTTCAACGCTTGCCGGTCAAGATAAATTATCAAAAGGAGATATTCATGCATTGCAAAACGCCATCGCAGTAATTGGCTCACAAAACATTAACACCACAGAACTACTGAATACCCTTAAAAGTATAAACGATAAATTCCCCAAAGAATTTAAACAAGCCTGCCAAGCGCAGTTTGCCGAAGATAAACTTCCGACCAAAGACTTTACTTCTTTATATAAAGAGGTGACTAATGAAGATTTTCCTGTTTCTGCCATCCCGACACAAGAAGATGCCAATGAATTGAATGCAATTTTAAGAAATGTCGCCGACACCCTTCAAAAAGAAGAAGATGAACGCACCCGTGCGGCTATTGAACAAGAAAAAGAACAAGAACGCCAAGCAAGAATACGCGCCGAAAAAGAAGAAGAAGAAAAACAGGCACACTTGGAGGCAGACTTTACAAGAGCTTGGAATGCAACTTCTGCTTCAGATTATGTCATAGAATTTTTATCTGATGAAGCTGATTATCTTAAAAATACCCATAAATATTCGGATGATCAAATAAATAAGCTAAAGCTCCTGAAAAAAAATGATTTATCATTCCTTGATACCAGATCTAACAATCCACAAGAAGAAATTGCCAATTTTATGGAACTGCTTAAAAAGAAGGAGATTTTCACCACAGAACAATGCAATAACTACGAGTATAGCAAAGCATTAACAGATGCTGTTTATCGTGGAATATTGGTAGCCACCGAAAAAGAATCATCCCGTTGGGCGCACATTTCACATTTATCGGCTGATCCCAATGTGGTTATCCTCTCCGGAATAGAGCCGGAAGATATCCCTTCATTTTCAGCTCATGACTATATTCAAGATAATATCAACAACAATATCATTATCAAGACTTATGTTCCCGAAGAACAACGCCAAGAATTGCTGAAAATTAACGATGAAATTGCCCGAAAGAGAGAAGCCGGATTATCCGGAGATGACATCTTAGACCAATTTTTAGTAGAAATGGCAAATCCAAAACGTTCTGTGTCATTTAGTCCGGCAACAATCAACGCTGTATCGGATTTTATCCGCCGCGCCGAAGAACTGGACAAGCATAGAATTGAACTGGAAAAACAACAGGCAACGACCGCCACATTAAATGATACATTAGACCCAGAGATTACACCACCTTCTGCAACTGGCCCAACACCAGAACCAGAACCAGAACCAGAACCGGAACCGGAACCTGAGCCTGAGCCGATTATACCGGAACCAGAACCGATCACTATCATTATACCGGATCCGATCATTGATACACCAACCGAGGACGAATATGTCGCTTTAAGTGACGAGCTCTACAATTCCACAGACTTCGATGAATACATCGCCTCAATTGAGCCGTTACTTGATGCCGAATCACTTAAAAGCTCTATGGCATTAAAAGAACCGATGGCTCTTGATGCCCAATATGATACTTGTGCTAAAGCTCTTAATAATCCTGATTGGTTGATTGCCTTAAAAGAAACTTATGAAAAAGATTGGATGAGCTTAAGCGATGAACCGCTGCCTGAAGATAGAAAGAACGCATGGCAAAAATTAACGCAAAAGAATAAGACCGATGACCCAGAACTCTCCGATGATGCGCTCGCTGAGAAAAAACACATTAGAGATGATATAAACGGTATTATTAAAGCTCGCCTAAGCACTCTTAAACCCGATGATATCACCCCCGAAAATGCTTTTGCATGGTTATATCTTGCCGCAGGCACTGATTTAGAAGATAAAATTAACCTTATGGTCGGTGAAGCCCTTTACAACTACGACCAAGAGCATTTCGGAGATAAAAATGATGTAAAATTACTGGCTGATTACAACACAGCCATCAAAGAAGTTGAAGCCTTCATCAGCAATAAGGCCAATATCAAAACCATTATGGATGACAGATATAATTTTGTATCTGAAACCGGAGAAAAGAAAGACAAACCTATAACTTGGTGGCGAGATTGCCTGACAACCGAAGAAGGTGGCATTATAAATTCTATAAATGCCCAAGAAAAACTAAAAAAAGATATCTTAAGTCTTGCCGCTGAACTTGTTGCTCAAGACTATGCCAAACAACCTCTTGTAGATGAAAATGATAAACCTTTATCAGACGATGACAAACATAAAAAAATGTTATCTGACCTACAAGATAAAGTTGCCATGATATTAGGCGACACTGATAATACTAAACCATCCCCCATAACAATATCTAAAGATAAAGCCATTGCGGGTATGGCTGCCAATATGTGCACGGCAGAAACTTTCAAAGACCGCATAAAAACCAAGTTTGGAGAAAATACCCTTTATAACAACGTCAAGAGTCGTTTAGAAAAACTGGATAAAAAATTAACCAACCGCTACGGCAAAAAATACATTATGGCAAAGAAAGTCAGCAAATTTGTTGCCAAAACCGGCTGGAACGTCACCAAAGGTGTCGCAATGTTTTCCGTCGCTAATATAGTAGCCCCCGGTGTCGGTCCTGCCGCACTCATAGCCTATAACACCAGAAAACAATGGAAATCCGTTAAAGCGCAATTAAGTGACCCGTCTATTTCAAAGGGGCAAAAAGTCGCCATATTGTCCGGCACCTGTTTTGTGACCGGACTGTCCGCCCTAACCGCCGCCACCGGATTGGCTCCGGCAATGAATCAGCTTGGACTTGATACACCGGAAACAATTCAAAGTATCGGTAATGCCATGTCCACTCTTACCGGCAGAATAGCTCGTGTCGGTGCTATAACTTTAGGTAACACATTGCCGAATATGGTCAAAAAATATGGGCTTCACCGTAAAGAAAAGACCTTATTAAAACGTATTAAAGAAAAAAGCCAAGAACTGAAAGCTGACGCAGAAAACAAGACAAAGCAAGATGAAATGCAAGAGTTGCTGAAGCAATATCAGAACCTGCTAAAACAAAAAGCACAAAATAAACAAGAAATGATAGAAAAAGCTGCCTCTGCCGCGCTAGGCGGAGGATTGGGAACAATGTTTGGTTCATCAATACAAAACTTAGTCAACGGTGGCATACATGCCGGTACCACAACCGTTGCTTCAGTTGTTAATGACGTTGTCCCGGAAACAGAACCGACCCCTGCTCCCGCAGCAGAACCGGTTGACACACTTAAAACCGAAGCTGTTGCAGATACGCTTTCCCAAACCCAAGTTGCAGATTCAACCACCGTTGCTCAACAGTTTTCGGCAACACAAGAACAAACCGATTCTGTTGCTACTTCAAGTGAATTAGCGGAAAAAGTTGCCGCAGCTCAGCGTGCCGAAGCCGGAGATACAACTCAAACATCTGCTCCGACACAAGCTTCCAATGAAACCGAAACAAAATCTGAAACAGAATCTAAGGCCGAAACCAAAGCTGAAACTAAGGCTGAAGAAAAATCTGAAGCTAAGGCCGAGGCTAAAGCAGAAACGGAAAACAAACAACCTGAGGCTAAAGTAGCTGAGCAACATGCTAAGAATTTTGAGGCAGCCAAGGTGGAAGGCACAAGCGGTCACGGTAACTTAAGCGCATACCAAGATACGATTCGCCACTTAACCAACTTAGGTGACAGTCGCTTTGAGAATATTGAAGCCACCGCGCAACAGTTAGCCGAACATTTTGGCGATAAATCCAATATGGCATTAATTGCCTGCCGTATGGATCCGACTGATGTATATAATGCTTTAGGATTATCCGGCAGTGATACCCCGATGACCTCTTACGCCTTAATTGACCATTTGGCAAACAATGATTTAACACCGGAACAACAAACCAACTTAAATAACTTGTTACAAGAAAAATTCGGTGATTGGTATAATCAAGCCGAACCTCATGGTGTTGCTCCGACATCTCATACCGGCGATAATAACGATAATAATACAAATCAGGGAAATACCGGTGCTAAGGAAGCCGCTGAAGGAAATAAAACAAATGCC
>Ga0247608_10006392_pt1 | contig 12406 bp, 10 predicted proteins | sample 176DNAGHGlowgp2_FD_193490 | JGI IMG/M metagenome (GOLD analysis project Ga0247608, IMG submission 193490) | Sheep rumen microbial communities from Palmerston North, Manawatu-Wanganui, New Zealand - 1766 DNA GHGlow gp2 | ecosystem: Host-associated > Mammals > Digestive system > Stomach > Rumen ... | reverse complement strand
CAAAAGGCTCGTCTGTGGTAGAGAGCTCTGTGATTCTGTCAAGGGCGAAAAACCGAAGTTCGTCTTTGTGGTTGAGGCGGTCTTTGCCCAACAGATACCATCGTTGGCGAAACACTTTTAGGCAATAAGGTTCGATGGTCATTTTCTTTGCAACAGAAGACTCAAAACTTTGATGTGTCATCCGCAATGTGCGGTTGTTTTTGATAGCGTTGATGATGGTCTGGAGGTATTCTGTTCCCGAGGGTATTTCCTCAAGCACAAGTTTGTCTTTTATTGAGAGGCTGTCGATGAGAATATTGTTGACGGTGAGTGTTTGTAGCATCCAGTTTTGGGTGGAGTTGTCGCGTAGCATTTCCGGGTTGCTGATGAAATAGCGGTGTTGGCTGTCGCAATCGATGCAGATGCCAAACATGTCGTCGATGGCCTGTCGCAGCCTGTAGAACGTGGTGCGCGACAAAGGTCTGCCGTCGTTCATGTCGTTGTCGATCCAGAGGCGTTTTATGTCGTCAAAGCTTATCTTCTTGGTTCGCTGTATAGTGTTCACGAGCCAGATATACTGTCGGAATGTGTCGGTGTTTCTCATGGTGCATTTTTTTTTGCAAAGATATTGTTTTTTTTCTATATGTTTCATGTTTTGAAACAGGACATGGAGTAAATTTGTGAGCATATTTCGGATAAAAAAGCGAGAAAATATGGCCAAAACTCATATATTTGCAGAAAATTATGTGCATCTCAAAATCTTGAATCCATGCCCAACACCCAGAGTAACATAATCATTTACAACACGCTTGACGGCAAGGCCTCCGTTGCCCTTTATGCCGTTGACGGCAAGATTTGGTTGAACCAAATGCAGATGGCGGAACTTTTTGCCACCTCTAAGCAAACTATAAGTTATCATATATCTAACATACTGAAAGAAACTGAGTCGGATAATGATTCAGTTGTTAAAGATTTTTTAACAACTGCCACTGATGGCAAGCAATATCATGTCGCAAAACACGATTTTGAAATAATTCGCATTTTTACACATTATGTTTCATGTTTTGAAACAATGTAGGTTGTAATATTGCATCGTAAAATATGAAAAAATATCATAATGAACAATATAAAAATATATGTAGCACACTCTGAGAATTTATATGGTGTCAAGCAGACCATGAAAGAGCATTGCTTTGGTGTTGGCAAGTTTATGAGACATTTTTCCTTGTCAGAGTTATATGCAGATCTATATGAATATTGCGGACATATTCATGATATTGGAAAGTATTCGCATGCTTTTCAAAGACATATTTCTGGTGAAAGCATCAAAACCAAACATTCAATATATGGTGCTATGTACGCTCAAGACAACTCGTTAATGGAGGTTGCATTTCCTGTATTCGGACATCATTCGGGATTGCCTGACAATCCGGAAATGCGACAAGCTATTGATGCAGAACGAAACGCAGATGATGGAACATATAGCGAAATCCTTACAAATTGGAAAAACGACACTCAAAATGCTATCCGCAACCTTGATGATACAGCGTTTCGGAATCTTTCGGACATATTGTTGCAGGAACTTTTTGTCAGAATGTTATTCAGTGCCCTTGTCGATGCCGACAGCCTTGATACAGAAAGACATTTCCAAGAAGCTAAGTTTCTCACGAGAAAAACCCGGGCATTTGACCCAGCCAAATTATTGGAAAAATTGCAACGGAAATTTGACAGTTTTGATAATGATTCAAAGAAAAAAGAATTGAAAATAAATAGGTTGCGGAATGAAGTACGGCTATATGCCGAATCGAAGGCAAATCATCATCAGGGATTTTTTTCTCTGACACTGCCAACGGGATTAGGCAAAACTTTGTGCAGTATCAATTGGGCATTGCATCATGCGCAAAATCACCCCAACATCAAGCGTATAATCATTGTATTGCCCTTTATCAACATCATTGACCAGACTGCAGATGAGTTGAAAAAGATATTTAATGATGGTGGAAAGGATGATTCTGTACTTGAACACCATTCAAATGTGATATATGCAAAAGAAGGTGGTTGTGAGGAGTGTAATCCCAAACAATTAGCAACTGAAAACTGGGATTACCCCATCATTATCACAACTTCTGTACAATTTTTCGAGTCGCTTTTCAGCAACAAGAGATCTGCTTGCAGAAAACTACACAATATTCAGGATTCCATAATCATCTTTGACGAAATACAGACTTTGCCAATGAATGTCACCGAACCGACTTTGGTTATGCTGGATAATCTACAGAAACTTTGCAGGTGTAGCATTCTTTTCTGTACTGCGACTCAGCCTGATTTCGAAGCAAGAGATGGGTTCCGTGGAATACATATAGAGCCTTTGGTAGCAAACCCGAAACGTGTGTTTGAAGAAACTCAAAGAGTAGTTTACCATCCTTTGAATGGATATGACGAAATGCCTGTTTCAGAATTGGCAGAAACCGTCGTTAAGAAGCATGTTTCTGCACTTGTTGTCTTTAATACCAAGAAAAAAGCAAGAATGTTTTTTGAAGAGATGCGAGGTTGTGGCGGTTTTACATTGTTTCATCTTTCAACGAATATGTGTCCTGCACATAGAAAACAAGTAATCAAAGACATTCGAAATGCATTGGAGAACAAGGAACGAATAGTTGTCAGTTCCACCCAACTTATTGAAGCGGGTGTGGATATGGATTTTCCTGCCGTTTATAGAGAGTTGGCACCTTTGGAATCAATCATACAATCAGCGGGAAGATGCAATAGAGAAGGCAGAGCAGAAAGAGGGGATGTTTATTTATTTGCCTTAACAGAATCAGGGCAGCCAAGCAAGCAGTATCGTTCGTGGGCGGAGTTTGCCAATCTTCTTTATAAAGGCAATGAGGAAAAACTATACACCCACGACTTCTACAGTTTTTATTATAGGAAACTTGTTGAGAATTTCGGAGATACGGATAAATATAAGATTACAGAGGACAGAAAAAGATTCTTGTTTCAAACAGTTGCTGATAAATACAAGATAATTGACAACAATACCCAACCCATTTTCGTTTATCAATATGATGAAAAGAGCCGTGAATTGTACAACCGAATAAAGGACCAAGATTATCTTTCGAGGCAAGAGTGTCAAGAAGTGTCCCAATATTGCGTTCAGGTATATGATAATTTCGTAAAGGATAATAGTGCTCTTATAGGCTTTGAGCAATGTGGTATTTCGATATGGTATGGTTCTTATGACAAGGACTTTGGATTACCATTTAAAGATGAATTCAACCCAGTAATATAAGGAGGAAAAGATATGCTTGATAAAGAGATTGTTAGATTAAAGGTGACTGGCGACTTTGCTTGCTTTACCCGTCCCGACTTGAAAGTGGAACGGATGAGTTACCCTTGTATGACACCTTCGGCTGCCCGTGGCATTTTGGAAGCCATTCTGTGGAAACCAGAATTCCAATGGTTTGTTAGGAAAATCATCGTGCTTAACCCTATTAAGTTTGCTTCCATAAAAAGGAACGAGATTTCCAAAAAACAGAATCCCAAGGGTCAACCAATAGAAATCACGGAGAATCGTGTTCAACGGAATAGCATTGTTTTAAAGGATGTAGGCTATATCATTGAGGCATCGGTCTTCGTTGACGAGAAACTCATCGAAAGCACAAAAGGCAACGAGCATCCTATTACAGTGAAGAAATACCGGACGATGTTTGAACGAAGAGTGAAAAAAGGACAGTGTTGGCATCAGCCCTGCTTGGGAACGAGAGAATTTGCTGCTGACTTTTCCATACCTAACGAGCAGGATCAACCGTTAGATATTACTTATCCTATCGGTAGTATGTTCTACGATATGGTTTATGATGAGAAAGGAAAAGTAACACCTTTGTTTTTCTACGATGTAGCCATAATAAACGGCATTCTCGAATGTCCTGAAGAAATGGCCACAAAAGTGTTATCATCATCACACATCCAGCCTAAGCAATCAGATGAATACAATCGAGTTGTTTATGAACATTATCAAAAAGAGGAGGCAGAGTTATGATACAAGAATTAGTAGAATTCGGGAAAAGAGTGACAAAGGGAAAGAATCAAGCACTTAAGGAGGAACAATTCTCAATAACCATTGTTATTGATGAGGAAGGTAAGTATCAACAATTTATTGTTGGTGACCGAGAGCCTATCGAGTCTGAAGTTATCACTGCTAAAAAAGGGAAGGCACGCTTCCTGCTTGATAAGAGTGAAGAAGTTCTTGGGGTTAGTATTGACATTAGTAAACTTGAATCATTTAAGAAAAGCCTTGTTCCATTCAAAAATGTAGATGCTTTTACTCCTGTTTTCAAATTTTATGAAAAGGAGAATTTGAATGGGTTGAGAAAAGCTGTTGTTGAGTATTTTAAATTGGATAATGAATATAGGGGTCGTAGTATGTCATTTTCTGTTAATTCATCTGTTTTATTAGCAGAAAAGGAAGTCCAGGATTCAATCTATAGACACGAGCGGTTGAATAAAAAGAAGAAAGGTGAGGATATAACTTTGGGAGATACATCCTTTGATATCTGTATCAATATTAATGAAACTGGAGAATTTTTGGGTTTTGTTGTTGATAAGAACAATAATGTTCGTACAGAAAAGACCTCAACAAAGAAAAAAGAGGTGTTTTTCTTTATTGGCAGTGATGTAGATGTTTTTGGTATCACTGAAAAGGGTGTAGACAAAAAGCACCAATTATTTATGGACAAACTTATGCAATATAAGGATGATCTTAAAATCATAGAACCTGTTATAAAGTTTTACACTGAAGATAACGAGGATGGCGTTAGATCTGCAATTGCTGATTCTATCTTCCTGTTTTCCAAAGATTCAATAAGCGAGAATCTTACATTTATGATGAAAGAAGGGCATTTATTATTGAAATATGAGGAAGTTAGGAATGCTATCGTTAAGCATTTTCGAGAAAGTGAACAAAAGTTATCAAATGGGAAAGTGTGTTCCATTTGTGGTAGGTCAGATAGTCCAGTATTGGATGAACCGCATGGAATGGCGAAGAATATGCCCAAACCTAAAGAAGATACAATTTCGAATAAAGCATTGGTTTCTTTTAATGAAGGAGCATTTGAATCATACGGATTAAAAGGTAATCTGAACTCATCAATCTGTCGGAATTGTGCGAGAAATTATATTGATGGTTTGAATTTCTTGTTGTCAGATGGGCATAAAGTTCCAGAGAATAAAGAGAAAAAACAAAAAGCACATTTCGAATACAATCATAGGGTTGATTTAAGTGATACAACAACAGCACTATTTTGGACAAAGCAAGACACCGAAGAATTTAGTCCGTTGGCAGTTACTAATCCACCTGATGCGTCGTGGGTAAAGAGGCTTTTTGAGTCCGTTTGGAACGGTAAAAAGGGTTTTGGTTCGACAGTTGATTCCAATATGTTTTACACTTGCACTCTGTCGTCTGCTGCTGCACGTATTGCTGTCCGTGGTTGGACTGCCATTAGTTTAACTGAATACAAAACGAATCTAGCGGAATGGTTTCGTGACATTGAAATTGAAAACTATGAGAGAGAATTGGTGTATAGCCCTTTGCGAATGTTGATTGCCGCTACCCAACGTGATAAAAAGCCTGGGGACAAGCCAAAGTCTGACCTCAATTCCAAAACAAAAATGGGGTCATTACTTTGGAATGCTGTCATTAAAGGGAGTAGATACAAATTGCCATTGGAAGTTTTGCAAAGCGTACTCAACAGAATATGGAAAAGAGACTTTTTTTCGGTGGAGAAAGCCGCTCTCATCAAATTGATTATTAATCGTAATACAGACAAAAATATGAGATCAACATTGGAAGAGGCCAACACAAGCGTAGCCTACTTGTGTGGCAGATTGTTCGCTGTCATTGAGTCAATGCAGTGGAAGGCTATGGGAAATGTTAATAGCGGGGTCAAGGAACGGTATTTCGCGGCGGCGGCTTTGCAGCCGGCCTACATTCTTGGCCAGTTGTTGACAAAGAATGTAACCATCTATCAGCGTAAGATTGGTGGTTATCTGGCAAATGAACTAAATGAGATTGCTGGGAAAATCAGCGAAAACGGTTGCTTCCCCCAACGGTTTTCAGCCATTGAGCAAGGTGAGTTTGCTTTGGGCTATTATTTCCAAAGAAACCACAAAAAAGAGACAACAGAAAATACTAATTCATAAATTGTTTCAGATATGGAGAACTACATTAAGAACAGGTATGATTTCGTGTTCATTTACGACGTAAAAGACGGAAATCCCAATGGCGATCCCGATATGGATAATCAGCCGAGAATCGATTTTGAGACAAGAGAAGGACTTGTTTCGGATGTGTGTATCAAACGTAAGGTTCGCAACTACATTCAATTGAAAGTGGAAGCGGGCGAACTTGATGCTTCAAAATACGACATTTTCATTCGTCAAGGAAACATCCTGAATAACATCATTAACAAAGGAAAAGAAGAAGCCGATAATGATGAAAAAAAGGGAAGGATGGCTTTGTGTGATCGTTACTTCGATGTTCGTACATTTGGAGCCGTGTTAAGTACTGGCAACGACTTGGGAGTTGTGAGAGGGCCAGTACAATTCGTTTTTTCTCGTAGCATTGATGCTATAGATAGTCGAACACATTCCTTGACGAGATGCTGTATTACTGATGAAAAGGATGCTGACAAAGATAACACTTTCGGTAACAAATCGACTGTCAGTTATGGCCTCTATCGTATGCACGGCTATATTTCGGCTTTTGATGGCGAGAAATGCCATTTTACGGAAGAAGACCTGAAACTTCTATGGGAAGCTCTTGCCAATGCCTTTGAACACGACCGTGCAGCAGCGCGTGGCGAAATGAATGCCCGTGCATTAATTGTGTTTAAACACGAATCAAAACTTGGGAATGCTCGTTCTGCACAATTGTTCGATCTCGTAAAAATTGAAAAGAAGGGTGGCGTGGAATTTCCTCGATCTTTTGAAGACTATGCTGTAACGGGAAAAAATGAGGTAGAAAAGAAATTGGAAGAATTGAAATTGGCTGAAGGTATTAGTGTTGAATACATGATTTAAAATGTATAATGAAGACGATATGCTCATGTTGTCGGGTGTTTCAAATCTAACGATAATTTGATTAGCAATACAAAGTAAGGTCCGCGGAAATGTCTGCATAAGATGCTGAAATTCTGATGGATTTAACTATAACGGTCGCGCCCTGCGTGGGCGCGTGGATTGAAACATGCGAATATTGTGCGGCGGTATGGTTGCCATAGTCGCGCCCCGCGTGGGCGCGTGGATTGAAACAAGTATGTTGTCGCCTTGCATCGTCAACGTGTCGTCGCGCCCCGCGTGGGCGCGTGGATTGAAACTGCTTGTTAATAGTGGAAATCCTGTTCTGTTGCGTCGCGCCCCGCGTGGGCGCGTGGATTGAAACTTTGCTGCATAGAGCTTTGCTTTAAGGAACTCGAGTCGCGCCCCGCGTGGGCGCGTGGATTGAAACTTCAATATTTACAGCTGCAAATCTACGTGACCCTTGTCGCGCCCCGCGTGGGCGCGTGGATTGAAACAACAATAGCGGAGATGACACAATGGAGCAATGTGGTCGCGCCCCGCGTGGGCGCGTGGATTGAAACACCAAGTATTGCGAGGACAACGGCATTAGCGGTGACGTCGCGCCCCGCGTGGGCGCGTGGATTGAAACTACGCTTATTCCGTTCTTAATATCGCTCATCTTTAGTCGCGCCCCGCGTGGGCGCGTGGATTGAAACAAAAAGTGCTTGCAAATTGGAAATTTATCTATATGTCGCGCCCCGCGTGGGCGCGTGGATTGAAACCACTCCTTTATCTCGTAGTCGCAATCGTTCTCAACGTCGCGCCCCGCGTGGGCGCGTGGATTGAAACTCTTTATAGGCTTGACCGCCACGTCAAACATTGGTCGCGCCCCGCGTGGGCGCGTGGATTGAAACCGAATACGAGGGTAAAAACGTATGGACTTGCGGCGTCGCGCCCCGCGTGGGCGCGTGGATTGAAACAATACCGCAACCGCCGTGGCATTAACAACAATACCGTCGCGCCCCGCGTGGGCGCGTGGATTGAAACTCAAAACCTTTGCGGCTATGACGAGACAATAAAGTCGCGCCCCGCGTGGGCGCGTGGATTGAAACCAGCACAAGGCAAGAATCAGACATTTTGTGCTGTCGCGCCCCGCGTGGGCGCGTGGATTGAAACATTTTCACCCACAACGAAATCACCGCTGGGAGGCGTCGCGCCCCGCGTGGGCGCGTGGATTGAAACGTGCCAGGCTCCGTCTTACTCCGTGCGCTGATAGCGTCGCGCCCCGCGTGGGCGCGTGGATTGAAACAACTTCAAACTCTGCCCCATCCTTGACGAAATGGGGTCGCGCCCCGCGTGGGCGCGTGGATTGAAACATGGCTGCAAGGTTTGACTTGCCCTCAATGTAAGTCGCGCCCCGCGTGGGCGCGTGGATTGAAACTCGGTCGCCACCACCGAAAAAGGCTACACAGCCCCGTCGCGCCCCGCGTGGGCGCGTGGATTGAAACCTTCAACTTGTCATAGTCGTAGCGACCAAATGAGGGTCGCGCCCCGCGTGGGCGCGTGGATTGAAACAGGTGCAAGATTGAGAACCAAAGGCAAAAGGTTAGAGTCGCGCCCCGCGTGGGCGCGTGGATTGAAACCTTCAGAGATCAACACCTTAATATGGGCGCTATGATGTCGCGCCCCGCGTGGGCGCGTGGATTGAAACCCTTCGCCTGCGGCGAGCGGGTCGCTACGTTTCGAAAGTCGCGCCCCGCGTGGGCGCGTGGATTGAAACTCTTAATGTTGAATCTGTTCCCTATTTCACTCCGGTCGCGCCCCGCGTGGGCGCGTGGATTGAAACAGCACGTTGCAAACTGCTTGTCGTTGAATTGCAGTCGCGCCCCGCGTGGGCGCGTGGATTGAAACGAGACCCCGAACGACATTCAAGAGGCCGTCAAAGTCGCGCCCCGCGTGGGCGCGTGGATTGAAACTTAATTATGCTAAGTCATACGATGATTTTATGAGGTCGCGCCCCGCGTGGGCGCGTGGATTGAAACATCTGTTGTTTCAGATGGTGTTACTACCCCAGAGGTCGCGCCCCGCGTGGGCGCGTGGATTGAAACTAACTTATAATGTATCTTTTATTTGTCCTAATTTGGTCGCGCCCCGCGTGGGCGCGTGGATTGAAACTATTTCAAGCTGTGCGGCAAGTATGACTATGACAACGTCGCGCCCCGCGTGGGCGCGTGGATTGAAACCTCTACTATGGCTACTATGTGGATGCTGGCGCAGGTCGCGCCCCGCGTGGGCGCGTGGATTGAAACTCACTGAAAGGTCTTGCCGACAGCTTTAACAAGTGTCGCGCCCCGCGTGGGCGCGTGGATTGAAACTTAGCGAGACCTTGGTAATACAGTTTCTTGGTAGGTCGCGCCCCGCGTGGGCGCGTGGATTGAAACGAGGACTATCATCGGGCTTATGCCTTTGGTCTGTAGTCGCGCCCCGCGTGGGCGCGTGGATTGAAACAATACCCATCGACTTTGTGTAGCCAAGCACATCGTCGCGCCCCGCGTGGGCGCGTGGATTGAAACGAAATGCTTGCCGAAGAAAAGAAAGGAGGTTTGAAGTCGCGCCCCGCGTGGGCGCGTGGATTGAAACCTACTTGCCGTGTCATCGCTGAAATTCCATTTGGTCGCGCCCCGCGTGGGCGCGTGGATTGACCCCCCCCATATCATAACACCCTGAACATCGACAGGTAGTCGCGCCCCGCGTGGGCGCGTGGATTGAAACGATGCCCTCGTCGAGGCTTTGGCCGACAGACTGGCGTCGCGCCCCGCGTGGGCGCGTGGATTGAAACTCGCTTACAAGTGTAAGGAATGACTTTTCTGGGACAGTCGCGCCCCGCGTGGGCGCGTGGATTGAAACTGCTTAATTGCAATGCTCTCTCCACATCGCAACGTCGCGCCCCGCGTGGGCGCGTGGATTGAAACTTTGTGGCGGCAATGGCCTTGGTAGCGGCTTTCTGTCGCGCCCCGCGTGGGCGCGTGGATTGAAACCTCGCAGAGGTTCTGGGTCTCTCGACCTTGAAGGCGTCGCGCCCCGCGTGGGCGCGTGGATTGAAACAGACAGGACAGCAGACACAAAGTCAGCAAAACACTTGTCGCGCCCCGCGTGGGCGCGTGGATTGAAACAACCAAACAATTGTCTAACCAACATAATTCAAAACGTCGCGCCCCGCGTGGGCGCGTGGATTGAAACTTTAAAGAAGTCGGGGTAAGTGTTAATCGCGTATGTCGCGCCCCGCGTGGGCGCGTGGATTGAAACTTTCTCGTCACGAGGTAAAAAACCACCTCGTCTTCGTCGCGCCCCGCGTGGGCGCGTGGATTGAAACTTCAACCAGATGATAGTCAAGCCCAACACGCAAGTCGCGCCCCGCGTGGGCGCGTGGATTGAAACGACTACACCCGCAACGGCCGCGGCATCATCAACTGTCGCGCCCCGCGTGGGCGCGTGGATTGAAACTATGCTGGTTTGTTTCAGCATAAAGCCAAACCTGTCGCGCCCCGCGTGGGCGCGTGGATTGAAACAAAAACCTATCTGACAACGACAAAGCAGGAACAGAGTGTCGCGCCCCGCGTGGGCGCGTGGATTGAAACGTCCTTGACGGCTTTGGTCGCCTCTCTGATGTAGGGTCGCGCCCCGCGTGGGCGCGTGGATTGAAACGACGATTACGAATACGACACAGAGGACATCTGCGACGTCGCGCCCCGCGTGGGCGCGTGGATTGAAACTTATAAGATTTAAGGTTGTCGCCACGTCGGGAATCGAGTCGCGCCCCGCGTGGACGCGTGGATTGAAACGATTAAGGTTTCTTCGTTTGCTCGTTTGAATCCTATGGTCGCGCCCCGCGTGGGCGCGTGGATTGAAACAAAAGGTTTTGGTACTGGTGCCGGAGTTGCTGTTGGTCGCGCCCCGTGTGGGCGCGTGGATTGAAACAAGGAGCCAGGGGTAGATGAAAAGCCTAAGAAGACGTCGCGCCCCGCGTGGGCGCGTGGATTGAAACATTCCTTCAAGGCAGTCTTCGTTATAGATAGCAGTCGCGCCCCGCGTGGGCGCGTGGATTGAAACGTCTTTGCCAAGCACCAGCCTTGCCATTGCGTCGTCGCGCCCCGCGTGGGCGCGTGGATTGAAACCTCTTATTGCTTCACAGATTTACGACTATATTACGTCGCGCCCCGCGTGGGCGCGTGGATTGAAACTACTATCGTAGATACAAACTTCACCAAACTGAGCGTCGCGCCCCGCGTGGGCGCGTGGATTGAAACTGAAATAGGATTGGCACTCGGACGCATCTTTCAGACGTCGCGCCCCGCGTGGGCGCGTGGATTGAAACACAGCACACAAGGCGCAAGGCACACGCACCAGCGTCGCGCCCCGCGTGGGCGCGTGGATTGAAACTACAACATCCTCGTTGTTGTTTGGATTTCTTCTAAAGTCGCGCCCCGCGTGGGCGCGTGGATTGAAACTTTTACGTCCATCCCCCTTGTTTTCCCCCAACGTCGCGCCCCGCGTGGGCGCGTGGATTGAAACGTAATATTCGTACCAGAAGCTGTGGATGATTTTAGTCGCGCCCCGCGTGGGCGCGTGGATTGAAACGTCCTTGACGGCTCTTGTAGCCTCTCTGATGTAGGTCGCGCCCCGCGTGGGCGCGTGGATTGAAACAGAGACGTGTACCGCGAGATATTCGGCACACCCTACGTCGCGCCCCGCGTGGGCGCGTGGATTGAAACAAAGATTATGTTGAATCTGAAGCACAAAACGACCCGTCGCGCCCCGCGTGGGCGCGTGGATTGAAACCTACATCTGACGTTGTTTATGTCGTTGATGCTCGTCGCGCCCCGCGTGGGCGCGTGGATTGAAACCCCGCGCACAAGGCGGAAGGTACGAGCCGAAGGTCGCGCCCCGCGTGGGCGCGTGGATTGAAACCTACATCTGACGTTGTTTATGTCGTTGATGCTCGTCGCGCCCCGCGTGGGCGCGTGGATTGAAACCTACATCTGACGTTGTTTATGTCGTTGATGCTCGTCGCGCCCTGCGTGGGCGCGTGGATTGAAACACAACAAACCTATTGCCCGAATATGTGACGGTGACAGTCGCGCCCCGCGTGGGCGCGTGGATTGAAACGCCATCGACCTTGCAAAGGAATTTGCCGCCCAGTCGCGCCCCGCGTGGGCGCGTGGATTGAAACCTACATCTGACGTTGTTTATGTCGTTGATGCTCGTCGCGCCCCGCGTGGGCGCGTGGATTGAAACTCATTAAAAACTTGCGAAAAAACGAAAGTTTTGGTCGCGCCCTGCGTGGGCGCGTGGATTGAAACTTCGAGACTGT
>Ga0247608_10006389_pt1 | contig 12411 bp, 11 predicted proteins | sample 176DNAGHGlowgp2_FD_193490 | JGI IMG/M metagenome (GOLD analysis project Ga0247608, IMG submission 193490) | Sheep rumen microbial communities from Palmerston North, Manawatu-Wanganui, New Zealand - 1766 DNA GHGlow gp2 | ecosystem: Host-associated > Mammals > Digestive system > Stomach > Rumen ... | reverse complement strand
AGTAGCACTACCAGTGGATACAGTTACTTGTGTTCCAGCACAAATTGTAGATGCATTTGTTGCATATCCTTCTGTTCCAGAAGCAGCAACTGAATTGCATGTAAATGTACCACCAATTGAAATAGAATCTAAAGCTGCTCTATAAGCACTATTATTTTCAATTGTAGCTTGACATGTTACAGACTTTTGAGTCATAGTTAAAGGAACATTGATTCCACTCCATAATTTACCACTTGCTGTTCCAGCATTATAAGTACCAACTACAGATGCACTAGTACCAGTTACATAGCAAGTTGGAGCAACGCTTTGATAATTTACATTTTCAGTAAATTGGTTATCAGCCGTCATGGTAGCACTAATATTCTCAATAGTTAATGTAGCAGCAAAAGCGGCGAAACCTACTGATAAGCCAATTACAGCTACAACTAAAGCAGCAACTGCAATTATCTTGCCATTATTTTTTTCCATTGTTTCACCTCCTCACTTTTCTAATATTTTGGGAACCGCATTACATAAGCCATAATGTTTGTTCCCAAAACATTAGGCCAGGAATAAAATCCTAATGCACATGTATTATTTAAGCATATGCATTACACTCATAAGGCACACTCTCTACCTTATAGAAAAATAATATCATACTTTTTTAAAAATGTACATATTTTTTGACATTTTTTACATAAAATCGTTAAAAAAAATTGAGAACTTTAAGTTCGCATATTATATATCGATACCAGCAAAAGGACTTGAGCCTTCTCGCCAGTAATAGTAATAGATTTTGAGAATTGTACTTTTTCCTTTTGAAACATCAATTCCTACTGCATACATTTTTTTATTCCCCCTTCTTAATAATAAATGGTTCCATCTCTTTTAGATATATTCATCCTGGCTTGTGACACGAAAGTACAAAAAGTATTTCAACTCGCTTAATCGAATATATTATGTAAAGGATGGCCAACAATTCTCTCTTACGAACGCGAAGTTCAGGCGATATACGTTGACCAATTATCCTATTACATAATAAATTAAAAGAGTGTAATAGTCAATTCATATAGAATTAAATATTACACTTATATGGTACCAGGCGATAATATGAACAAGAAAGATTTTTTAATTTTTGCTTTAGTAATCATTATCTTCCTTTTATTATTATTGCTATTTATAGCTTTAATATAAAAGAAATTCACCTAACTCAGCAATGATTTAGGTAAACCCATAAAACTATGGCAACACTCAACATGCGATTATTAAGTGTTCCTTTAATATTGTATGAAATTTTCTTCAGCTATATACATACTAACATAAAAAACGACTTATTGTAAAGTCGTTTATTATCATATTGGTACCAGCCAAGGGACTTGAACCCTCACGCCATTACTGGTAATAGATTTTGAGTCTATCGCGTCTACCATTCCGCCAGGCTGGCCTCACAAATTAATTATACAATAATTTTAAAAAAAATAAAAGTATTAAAAAGAAAAAACTGTTAAAACTTAACAGTTACATAATTTCTGATTTTTTAGGCATTATTAAAGCACAAATAAAATATGCAAGTAAGCCTGTACCAGCAGCAAATGCCGCAACTGCCCAAGCCACTCTTATAAGCGTTGGATCTACATCAAAGTATTCGGCAAATCCTCCACACACTCCAAGAATTTTACCATTATTTACTCTATATAATTTTTTATTATTCATACCAGTCACCTAGATAATTATAGCATATAAATTAATTATTATCAATAAAGTCTGAAATAATCTTAATCATATTCTCAGTATTACTTATATACTTTTTAGGTTTAAATTTTTTACTATCTTTAATTATTTTTTCTAAATTATCACCATCATTATAGGCTAATATATATTCCATTTTTGAAAACTTATCAACTATCTGCATTTGATGATCATTCATATGTTCATTATATTTTGCTAATCTTGGCGCAGCTATTACCTTTTTATTATTCTTAAGCCCAGTAAGTATAGATCCTACACCACCGTGAGTAATTAACAAATCACAATTCTTAATATATTTATCAAAATCATCCTTATCAAGTAAATCAAAAATTTCCATATTTTTACTTTCATATTTAGTATAGCCAGCTTGTACCACAACTCTATCTTTAATAATTCCATTATCGATACATTTATCTATGTTTTGAAGTAATCTTTTAAAAGATTTATCCTGTGTACCTAAAGTAACAAACACCATTAGAAAATCCACCCCCCATAAATAGCTTTTGGATATAGTTCTAACATACTTTCCCACTGTACAATAAATAAATCAGCAAACTTATAAACCAAATTACCAGTTCTAGATCTAGAAGTACTATTAGCAAAAGTTTCAATAAAAATAATCTTACTTCCAAAAATATGTCCTATTAAACACATCGGTCCTGCCGTATGTGTACCAGTAGATACAATATATTTTGGCCTTATTTTTAAATATAAGAAAAATGATTTTATCGTGTTATATAAAAGCTTAAAAGGATAAATTATTTTTCTTAAAAATGTCGTATAAGTTCCAAAAACTAAATAATTTACTTTTTTAGGGTATTTATTTCTAAGGGATAAATTAGATTTAGTTTTTTCAGTAATAATATGATAATCATAATTACTAAACATTGGCTTAAGTTGCATAAGTTCTTCAAGATGACCGCCAGTACTCGATATAAACAACACTTTTTTCATTATTTTATACTTCCTTTCACTGCAATGTTAAATAACTTTTAATTGTAGAAACTGAAGTTTGATTATAAATTACTAATCGTGGTAACTTAAATTTATCAATTCCCGGTTTAACATACTTATATCCATTTTCATAATATCCACCAAAAGCCATTGTAAATCCTGCTTTTTTTAACTGTTCAATTGAATAACTATTATATTCATAAAAAGGATACGCCAAATAAGTAGAACCTTTTAATTTTTCACGAGATGTTTTTAAATCATTTTGAATAAATTCTTCACTAAGGCACTTGATACCTCCACCTTGTCCACCAGGACATTTACCAGTACGATGCATATCATGTGTATGTGAATGTAATTCCACAAATTCACTCTCCATCTCAGATAAATCATCTTGCATCCATACTGTAACAAAAAAATAAGTTCCATTTAATTTATACTCATTTAAAATTCGTCTTGCATTATAAAAATATGGCCCATCATCAAAAGTTATTAAAACACTTTTAGGTAATTGAATAACCCCATCAATATACATCTCTAATTCTTCTGCCGTTACAGTAAAATAATTATTATCACGAATATAGTCTAAGTGTTTCCTAAAATTACTTTCACTAATACATATAATTTGATCACAGCTTTTATCATCATCTTTATAAACGAAATGATAATTAAATACAGGAACACCTTTAGCATTACTAAGACTAGTATTATCATTGTTTTTTAAAGTAACTTCATCTTTTTTTATAAATAATAATTGATTACTATATTCAATTCCATAATAATCTTTTGTTTTCATAATTATTGGTTCATCGATACTTTTATTTAAACTTAAAATAAACTTCCCACTGTTATTATAAAAATTAGTACTACCACTTGTCACAACATTTTCATTAAAAACTATATATTTTTTATAACGACTATCAATTGCATCAAGACTTGAAACCCCCTCTACATTATCATACCATATATAATACTTACCATCTAAATTAGTTATTTCATAGTATTCATCATAAATATCACCTAAAGTTATTTCAACATCTTTACCTATAGTACCAACTTTTTTTAAATTATTATCTGATAATTCAAAAATTTCACTATCTTTTTTAGTTAAGGCATAATTACTATATTTACTAAGAATAAGTTCTTTTTTTTGTTGTTCTTTTAACAATTTATTCTTTTTTTCCATATCAACCTTATAAAGAATCCCAACAAATACAAATACTATCAATAATGTTATCAAAATAATTGTTTTTTTTCTCTTATGTCTCCTTTTTCTTCTCATAAAAATTCCTTTCATATACTATAGATACATTTACTTATTAAATAGTTCATTAATACTTTTAATAATATTATCATTATATTTTTTTAAATCATCATATGTTTTATTAGTATTCTTTTTTGCTAAAACAATTGCATCTACTAAATTATCATATCCATGAATATCATATCCATTATATTTTTCAATATTTTTTCCAATAAATATATCAAGTCCTAAAGCCTTTGCTTCCAAAATAGCCATTCCCTGTCCTTCATATCTTGAAGTTAGCACAAAACCATCCATTAACTTTTCATATTTAAAGGGATTTGTATTTTTTCCAAGAAAAGTTACATAATCAGTAAGTCCCATTTTATTAGCCATATTAACCAATTTTTTCTTATCCTCACCATCACCAATTATATATAAGTGGATATCTTTCCTTTTATTTATAATTTTTTTATATTGCCTAAGCAATATATCATACCCTTTTTGATGACATAATCTACCAACTGTAACTAAATTATACACCGAATTATCTACTTTAATTTCTAAAACTTTTTCATTACATTTATTAAAGATTTCATCAGTATTTATAATATTAGGAATTACCATATAATTAAAACTTTTTATTTTATTAACACGTTCAAAAGGATCAATAACACCAGAAGAAACACCAACATAATAATTAAAGTTTTTATATTTACCCTTCATAAAAAAATGTAGTATTCGATATTTAATATTATATTTTTTTTCATTATATACATCGTTATGAATCCACATAATTTTCTTATTACTATGACATTTAATCGCATTATATGCCGTATCAAACTGATAAGTATCAAAATCTATTGCAATATCATACTTATTTTTATTATTTTTAAAATAATCATTATTATTTAATTTATATGCCAAATTAAAAGGTAAAAATTTATAAATATACTTACTTTTGTTCAAAAAGATTATTTTTACATCTTTAGGTATATCATTTTTATAAAAAATATCTTTATCAAAAAGATATAAATCTATTTGAAATTTTTTATAATCAATATTCTTTAAAATATTTATAATAGATTTCTGAATTCCCCCAATATTTAAATTATCGATAAAAATCGCTATTTTTTTCATTACTATCATTTCCTTTTAATACATTATAAGCAAAATATAAAATTAACACTAAATAAATTGAAACTGCAGGTGCACTAAACACATGCCCCGCTATTGAAGATATCAATACTCCAATCAAAAAGACAATTATATTATACCAAAATAATATACCTTTTTTAGTTTTATTTTTAACAAAATTTACTATTATATATATAACAGGTAAAAAATAAACCAAAAAGCCAATTATTCCATAATGAATAAAAACATCCAAATAATCAATTTCAATCAGTTTTCTCTCATAATTATAATCTATTTCATCCCAATCAGTCCAACCAATACCAAAAAACTTATTAACAATCCCACTATGATGATATACATAATAATTAGTTACAAAGAAATCTTCTCTCCCATTAAAAGCTAATTTAATAGTTTTCAATAAAAATTTATTTTCGATTATTTCATCCAATCTTCTTAAATCTCTAGTATCAATTTCATCTGACAATACATTTTTATGACTAACATTTAAATTGTTTATTGTTGGAGACATCATACCAATAAACATTAAAGAAATAATTAATAATAGCGACAATGTTTTCTTCTTCTTAAAAATTAAAATTAAAGCAATTAAAATTGTCATTAAAATCATTCCAACAAAACTTACTTTCGTTCCAATCAAAGCAATTGAAAGTAGTATTAAAAAAGTAACTACCAAACTATATTTTTTATCTGTATTTAAATAATATAATTGACTTGATAAAAGAATAACCGTAATTGCTCCTACTTCGTTAGCAGAAAAAAACCAACCATTATTACCAAAAAAATTATTCCAACGATATGAATTAAAACCTGTACCACTAATAAAAGGAACAAGCAATAATATTGCATAACAAATACTATTAACAATTAATATTTTTTGCATAAACTTATTATCAATTTTCAAATCATTAAATAAATTAAAAATTCCAATAATCATAAACGGAAAATAAAAATAGTGAACAAACATAATTAACTCATTTATTAAAAATTTAAGACTAAAAATTTGTATCTTAGCTATAATATAAATTACAAAAAATATAAATGTCATTAACAAATACTTAATTGATTTTTTTCTAAATTTTGCCTTAGAAAAAAACAAAGTATATATAATAGTAAAAATAAGCGTCAAACCCTTTACAACCATTCCCAAAGAAATCTTCAAATCAGTAAATCTAACTATTAAAGAAGTAATAACATCAATAAATGGTAATAAAATAAAATATATATATACAGCTTGCTGTTTTTTATTCATTTTTTTCCTCTTTTCTATTGTTGAATACCATTAATCTAAATAACAATTAGAATAAATTATTCATACAAGTATTTAACACATCCAATACTTATTATAATTATATACACCTTAAAAAATTCTATTAATAAATTTGATAAAAACTCTTATTATCTTATAATAATGTCATTTTTGTTAACAGTTTTAATTCTTCTTCATTTTTTTGACAACAACTATTAAATAATAACATAATATTAATAATTCAAAAGAAAGCAAATAAATAAAACAACTATATTTTTTGTTTATCTTAAAATATCTTTAATTTTAAAAATTACCCTAACGAAGAAATAACACTTACACGTAATTAAATTGTATATTATTTTTTTATTTCTATCAAGCAAATATAAATATTTATTTTTCTTATACCCATTAAAATTATTATCCATATATAAAATAAGTTTATTAATTATTTCTTTCTTTTTAATATTCTTCTTCATATTAATAACCCTAACAACAGCCGAAATATATATATGAAAAATAGCTAAAAAAGTAACTTCTTGTATATATTTATCATAAATTTTTTCTTTTTTTAAATAAAGTATTAAACTATCAAATGCATCAAGTATCTCTAAATTCTTTTCCATATTATTATTATTCATAGTAGAACCACTACGAAGTAAATAATAATATAATCCCTCATCGATAAAAGAAATTTTTTGTGCTTTAATAACTACTTTCGAAACAAAATCAATATCTTCATACCAAACCTTACTTCTAAAGCTTAAATCTTTTAATAATTCACGTTTATATATTTTATTACATACACCAGGATTATTGAATAAAGCATTAACCTTATCATCATCCGTCTTTAAAAATAAATTTTCAATTTTCTTATTACCATTTTCATACACAATACAATTAGCGCACATTACAATATCAGAATTATCTTTTTTAGCCCTCTTATATAACTTTTCATACATATGAATATCAATATAATCATCTGAGTCAACATAACCAATATATTCACCAGTAGCTTTTTTATATCCAAAATTTCTTGCCGAACCTTGACCACCATTTTCCTTGACAAAAGATTTTATCTTATCAGGATATGCCTTAACATATTTATCAATTATCTCTTGTGAATTATCAGGACTACCATCGTTAACAACAATAATCTCTATATCATCTAAAGTTTGACTTACCAAACTATTAAGACATTTATCAATATAATCATAAACATTATATACTGGTACTATTATACTTACTTTTTTCATATTTTCCTCACTCGTTTAAGTAATTATTCATATTTATATCTTCTTGTAATATTTCAAATTCTTTTTTTATTATTGACAATTCCTTACTTATTATATTTTTATCAATTGTATCTTTTAAATTATATAATTCATCTTTATCCACCATTAAATCATATACTGCATATATACTTCCTTCATCAAAAGACTTATGAATATTTAAATTCATAACAACTAGATATCTCTTATTTCTAATACCAAGTAAGATGTCTCTTAAATTATAATCAGGACACCCTCCATTAACATTCTCAATTATTACATAATCACGACCATTATTACCTAAAGTAGAAATCCCATCATATTCTTGAGGAATCTCAATTCCATTAAGTTCTAATAATGTAGCAGGAATATCTTTAGTATTATGAAAATATTTATTTGTTTGATGAACTAAATCCTTATTCCATATGACAAAAGGCATATTGTAGTTTTCTCTATGAACATTATTAACATAGTTTGATCTATAAGGATCAAACGTATATGATGAACCATGATCAGCACAAATAGCAATTGTTACATTTTCTAGCATTTTCTTTTCTTCTAAAAAAGTATATAGTTTTTTTAAGCAATTATCAGCATACCTAAGTGATACATCATATGAAATACTACCACGATAGTTTTTAGGTAATTTATTTAAATAGTCATCAATACTTTTAAATTCTTCATCTAACATTTCAAAATCATCAGTATCATAAGTATAAAACATTTCGCCACGATGACAATCATCTAAATGAATATAAGCAAAATAAGGTTTATTACTCTTTCTTGATAATAGCCAAGATTCAAAATGCTTAAATGTTCTATCCATACTTGGAGCAGCTTTCTTTACATTGTCATGATAATCAATTTTCTGATATAAAAAACGATTATATATAGCATTAAAATAAGCTTTTAATAACCCTTTTTTTTCACTTTTAGGAGTTAAAACTAATTTATTATTTAACAAATTGTACTTCATATTCTTAAAAAACATTTTTCTTATTATTTTTTTATAACGATAATACAATTTTTTCATATTATCCAAAGACATTTTTTCTGACAACTCATAAGTTTTAATCTTAAATAATTCATGCTCCCTACCTTTAGATAACAAATCTTTAACATAATTTAACTTATCATCTTTAAACTTTTTATATTCCCCTTCAAGTAATTTTATATTATCATCAAGCCCAACTAAATCGATATATGGAAGAATAAAAGATACAACTTTATCTTTAGTCTTTAAAGCCTTAAAAAATTTTCTCCAAAATAACAAATTATCTTCAAGTAATAAAATAACTATCTTTAAATTCTTTTCATCTAATTCATTATTTTTATATTTTTTACTATAAAAGTCTAATCTATAAGACCATAATGATTCAAAATTATAACATATATTATAGTATTCATCGGTTAACCCTTGATAAGAATGACTAGGATAAACAATTGGTTGTACGCAATTGCAAAAAGTTTCATATCCATTATTCTTAAACGTTTCCATAATGGTTTCTTTCCCCTTAAGTTTTAAAAGATAACCACCCTTTTTCATCGTATCTACACCGCACAGCAAAGATACCAAAGCTGCCTCAGTATAAGGAGCCTCAGAATACATATTAGTAAAATCTATTCCTTCACATCTCAACTTATCAAGAAATGGCATTGTTGCATTATGATAATCATTCTTAATAGTTCGCTCATAATATAATGAATCTATAACAATAAATATCGTATTTTTTTTAGTCATTCTTCTTCACTCTCTCTAATAGTATCCTTTTAAATCTAAGAAAAAATAATGTTTCTTTAGTTAAAAAATGATATACAGTAATAATTATAAAATTAATAACAAATGCTCCAATACCCAAAATAAACCATGAAAAAATATTAGTAATTACAATATTTCTAACAAAGAAATATATCACCAAATAACTAAAAATTCCAATTGCTAACAATTTTAAACTATGACGATAATATTTAATTTTATTATCTTTAAAATAATTCTTATTAAGAATTCCAGGATAAATTGCAAATTCTCCGACTATAAATGATATAACCGTTGCAAATAATACCCCTTCTATCCCATAATTAAATATTAAGGCTATAGATAAACCTAAATTAATTACACTCTGAACAATCAAACAATTTTTAAGTTTATCAAAATATCCCAATGCCTCAGTATAAATTTCAAGTGGAATATCAATAATTCTAAAATATAAAATAATAACTACAAATAAACTTCCCAAATATGATAAAGTATAACTATCACCATAAAAAATAGCCACAAATTGTGTAATCACAATTAATAATGGAACACATAATAAATTTCCCAAATAAAAGCACATTGAATTATACTCATAGAAAAAATCATGCGCTTTTTCCTTTTCAGTAACTAAAAGATTCCCAACACTAGCCAAAGATGAAGAACCTATTTTTTTTACAATATTTTTTAAAGAATTCGTAATATAATTATATGATGTATAAATAACAATACTTGATGAACTAATATATTTAGATATTAAAATAATATCAATATTGTTAAATACAATTAATGAAATTTTCTGTACAATTAAATTTTTTGTTTGTTTCTTAAAACTATTATCCGCAACTACATCCTTATATGATAGTTCTTTATAATCTTTTCTCGTAATCAAAATAATAACTACATTTTGAATTATTGAAATTATGATAAATAATACCATCAAAGCCATTAACTTTAAATGTAAAAATAATAATCCAATTTCTAACAATCCCTTAATTATCATTGTTAAATACACTACTAGATGAACTTTATACAAATTTTGCTTAGCCTCTAAAATAACTTTTTGAGGAGTTACAAAATAATTGATTGCACTAGCAATTACAAACAAAATAAAAGAAACTTGAATATACCAAAGTGGCATACTATAATCTGATAAAAAGAAATCTATTTTAAAAGATACAACTAGCCCAATTAGTATTATTACTATTGCAATTTTATTATAGAAATTACGTCCACCCTTTAATATTGCATTAATCTTACTATAATTATTCTTAGCTACTGGATCATATAAAGAATATAACAAACTGCTAGTTAATCCCGCATCAACTAATGATATATATGATAAAATTTGACTAAACAACTGATATATACCTGTAGCCTCATCACCTAAAAAATTTAAAAAAACTTTAATTTTAAACAAACCAATTATTGCTACTAAAGTAGTTAAAACAAGGCTAATAATTAAATTTTTAGCTGTTTTTTTTGTTCTCATAATTCACCTACATTTCAAATGAACATTTCTCACTTAATATTTTATCAAATGCATTATTTATTTCTTCTTTAGATTTATCAAAATCAATATTAGGATTACTATCATTTATACATATACATTTAACTTTTTGTCTTTCAATACAAGAAATTATTCTTTCATTATTTTCACCAATATCAAAATAAATTCCAAATTTACGTGGATTTCTTGGATTAAACCTTCCATCCATTAACTGAAAGTATCTAATTAAATACTGATTAATATCTGTTTCACGTCTAAATCGATTCTTACTAGTATCATCTAATAATTTTTCCTCAACAATCCATAATTTTTCAAAATAACTTTTTAAAAATGATTGAGCAACATGCTCATTATTTATTCCTCTAAATAGTGGATAAGAAATAGTCGTTTTAATTGTCTGCAAATTTTTTTTCATACCATATTTCATATTAACATATTTTAATGGATACCTAAATATTTTTTTTCTTTTATCATAATATTTATTTAAAATACGATAATTATTATTTAAAATACTAGCAAAAGTTTTATCCAAACTACTAAAATCTAAATTTACCTCATTATAACTATCTCTAGGAATTCCATTGACAAAAAAATCCTCTTTTTTGACAAAATTTATCAAAAAAACATCATCATTAAAAAGAACAAAATGTTCACTTAATTCATTTATACGCCATAAATTAAGTTCAATTGGATGAGAAGAAAAAGTCGGTAAATATTCTTTAGGAATATAATCCTTATGATTAATAATTTTTAGTTTAGGATGCTCTGTATTAAGCCATTTAGGTATATGCCCATAAGTAATAAAATAAATTCTATTAACCCAAGGTGCAAATTTTTCAACACCTCTAAACCAATACTTTAAATTATCCCATTCACGATATCTAACTATACCATTGATATCTTTCCTAGACTTATTCATATACTTATTTTTTTCTTTTTGCCATTTAGCATCATTGCCATCAACCCATAGAATTACAAAATCAATCTTTGTATCCATACTCATCACCTAATCATCAAATTTAACCATAAAAAATGAATGTGCCACTCTATCTTCTTCCTTTGGAGGTGTCATATAATCCCCATATATCTTTGTTAAATATTCATCATACCCCACAGGAACACTATACTTTTTCTTTTCAAATAGCATTTCCTTCTTCTCATTAAATATTTTTTTATCATAAATAACATTTTCTGATAAATCATAATAATTATCATATGCTTTATCATATAAAATTATTTGTTTCAATAATTTCATCGCTATTTTATTCCTTAAACTTCTAGGAATAATTATTGCTATCTTTGAAGCAATCTTTCCAAGCATTCCATAATGTTCATATTTAGATTTATCAGTTAAATCAGCTTCGATTAAAATATGTATTTTTTTTGATTTATTATAAAGTTTTTCTTGATCTTTTTTATCTTTTGGAAAAGGAACCAAAGGAAATATATCAATATATATTCCCTGATGTATTTTTTCTTCTTTAACTCTATCATTAATAGCTATGGTATTATTTAATCTTAATTTTTCAAAATTAAAAAAATAGAATTTATCAG
>Ga0247608_10006388_pt1 | contig 12411 bp, 7 predicted proteins | sample 176DNAGHGlowgp2_FD_193490 | JGI IMG/M metagenome (GOLD analysis project Ga0247608, IMG submission 193490) | Sheep rumen microbial communities from Palmerston North, Manawatu-Wanganui, New Zealand - 1766 DNA GHGlow gp2 | ecosystem: Host-associated > Mammals > Digestive system > Stomach > Rumen ... | reverse complement strand
CGCCACCAACGATGTCGACGCCCCACTTATTGCAGGCAGCCCGCAGTCCTTCGTAGAACAGCTCGACATCTTCTACACTAAAGCGCTTGCTGAGGGCCAGCGAGACAGTCATCTGCCTCGGTGTGCCATTCATGGCAAAGATATCGCTGATATTGACCATCGCCGACTTGTATCCCAGATGCTGCAAGGTGATGTAGGTCAGGTCGAAGTGGACCCCCTCCATCAGCATATCGGTAGTGACAAGTACCTCACTGTCGGGATAGTGAAGTACGGCGCAGTCGTCTCCTACGCCGTACTTTGTTGATGGGTTGTTGGGCTTGACGTCTTTCGTCAGACGGTCTATCAGCCCGAATTCTCCTAATTTAGCTATTTCCATTCTTTTTGTTTTACTTGTTGCTATGCACAGCAACACACTGAACTTACACTGTGCGCTTAACCATTTCACGCATAATTTCGGTCATCAGTGGCTGAGCCTTGTCGGCAGCCTCCTGCACCTCCTCGTGGCTCACTTCAACAGGATTATCGAAGCCACCCAAGTCAGTCACTACGCTGATACCAAAGGTGCGAATGCCGCAGTGATGGGCCACGATTACTTCAGGAACGGTAGACATACCCACCGTATCGCCGCCCAGGGTGCGATACATACGGTATTCGGCAGGTGTCTCGAACGTTGGACCCGTGGTACCTACATAGACACCGTATACCAGGCGGATATTCTTCTCCTTCGCAATCTGCGTAGCCAGATTAATAAGCTCGTGGTCGTAGGCCTCGTGCATATCCGGGAAACGGGGACCCGTAGGGAAGTTCTTGCCGCGCAGCGGATGCTCGGGGAAAAAGTTGATATGGTCGGTTATCACCATCAAATCACCAATCTTGAAGGCAGGATTCATGCCTCCGGCAGCATTGGACACGAAGAGCGTCTTGATGCCCAACTCATACATCACGCGGACGGGGAACGTCACTTCTTTCATACTATAACCTTCGTAGTAGTGGAAGCGACCCTGCATCGCCATTATATCCACCCCGCCCAGCTTACCGAAGATGAGAGCACCAGCATGTCCCTCCACCGTAGATACGGGGAAGTTAGGTATTTCTTTATAAGGAATCTCTGTTCTATCAGTAATTTCTGAAGCTAATTGTCCGAGGCCTGTCCCCAGAATGATGGCAGTCTTGGGATTTGTGCTCATCCTTTCTTTTAACCAGGATGCTGTTTCTTGAATTTTTGTGTACATAGTCTATAATTTGTTGGTTAAACACTGTTGCCTGATCTTGTAAGAAACAGACAATGATAGGTAATACATACAGAGCGCTGCGCACTTCCTCGCTCAGTCCGGCAGCCATGTTTAGCCGCGTGGCATCCTTCTCTGTCGTGATAATCAATTTAGGAGAAGGCAATGCCGCAAAGGTACTGTTGATCATCTCTACATCCTTCGCTGTGAAGTTATGATGGTCGCTAAAGGTGAGCGGCGTAAGCTGAGGTATCAATGGTTCCAGGTCGTGCGTCATCTGGCGCGGCGAGGCGATACCCGTCAGCAGCACAGCATGATGGTCCTTGAGATTCTTCAATGCCAGACACTCTTTCGACTTGTCGAACAGCGGGTACAGAGCGCCATACTCTATGGACGTAAAGAACAGCTGCTGATAGGGGAAAAGGTTCATTGCCTTGGTTATCACACGATACCCCATGGGTTTGAGCTCCTTCGGACACTTGGTAACAATGACGATGTCTGCACGGTCCTTTCCCGACAGCGGCTCACGCAGTCTGCCCACCGGCAGCAGTCTGTCGTAGATAATCAACCGATGGTAGTCGACCAGCAGGATATTGATGCCAGGTTTGACATAACGATGTTGAAAAGCATCGTCCAGCAGGATGACGTCAATATCCTTGTCGTTTTCCACCAGTGTGTCTATTCCGTGACAGCGGTCCTTGTCCACAGCCACTGTGACATCAGGGAATTTCTGCTTCATCTGGAAAGGTTCATCACCTATCTGCGGCATGGTGGTTTCGGAGGATGCCTGTACGAAGCCCTTACTCTTGCGCTTATAGCCTCTGCTCAACACGGCGGTGCGGAAGTTATCCTTCAGCAGACGGATAAGGTACTCCACATGAGGAGTCTTTCCACTGCCACCAACTGTGATATTGCCAACAGAGATGACGGGTACATCAAAGCTGCGGCTTCTCAGTATTCCCATACTAAAAAGCATGTTACGGCAGTTTACCGCCAAACCGTACAGCCAGCTTAAGGGCTGCAGCCATCTGTTGAGTTTGATGAAGTCGCCTTCCATGGGGTGCTTTTCTTCTGATTTCAGTATGCCGGAGCGACAACTATTTGATTACCACGATATACGGCAGACGAGCCTGGACCGCCGACTGCTGACTAACCTTCTTCATATAGGTGAAAGGAGTGTAGTAGTCGCCCAGTGTCTCCTGCAGTTTCTCATCGAGATAGTTATCCTTGCTGACCGAGCTGGTCAGACTCTCAAGCCAACCGGGTTCATCGGGATAGTCAGTAGTATAGTATTCGTCGACCTTCGCCAACTGGGCAGCCTTCTTCACTGCATCGTCCAGTGAACCAATGCCGTCAACGAGTTTGATGCCGAGGGCATCGTTACCCAGCCATACGCGTCCTTGTGCTATTTCCTCAACCTTTTCCACCGGCAACTTACGTCCATCAGCCACACGCTTGCGGAACAGTTCATAGCCGCGACCGATATAATTCTCAAGCAGTGCTATCTCGTCAGCATTGAACGGGCGCGATGCGGCACCGAAGTCAGCAAACTTGTTAGTCTTCACCATATCGAACTTAATGGCCAGCTTATCTGTCAGCAGACTACTCACATCGGGGAACATGCCGAAGATACCGATAGAACCCGTGATAGTGGTAGGCTCTGAATAGATATAGTTGGCTGCACAGCTGATATAATAGCCACCCGAAGCAGCATAGCCACCCATAGAGACGACTACCGGCTTCTTGGCTTTGAGGTTCACAACAGAGCGCCATATCTGCTCAGAAGCATAGGCAGAACCGCCAGGAGAGTTGACACGCAGCACGACAGCCTTCACGTCGTCGTCGTTCATCAGCTTTTCCAGGTCCTTGCAGACGGTAGTGGCGACAATAGAATGGCCATCGTTCACCACACCACCGGTCTCAGAATCGACGATATCGCCATAGGCGTAGTAGACAGCAATCTTCTCGCCCTTTTCTTTCTTGCCCTTGACACCGTCCATATCGCCAAGCGAAACCTGTTTGATGTCATCGTCGCTGTCCATCTTCAGCAGCTTCTTCACCTCACCCTTTACCTCGTCGGTGTAGAGCAGCTTGTCGACAAACTTCAACTTGACAAACTCGTTGACATCGGCGAAAGTGATGCCTCTATCAGCATAGGCGTTCAGCGAGTCAACACTTATCTTACGGCTCTTAGAGACATCGTCGAGCATCACCTTCCAGATACCATTGATATAGCACTCGGTCTGTTCACGGTCATATTCGCTCATGTGGTCGCTGGTCAGCATTTCCACAGCGCTCTTGTATTTACCCACCTTCACAGCCTGGAAGCGCACACCCACTTTAGCCAGCAGGTCACGCAGATAGTATGTCTCGCCACCCAGTCCGTGCCAGTCTACCATTCCTTGCGGATTCATAAACACCTTGTCGGCTACCGAACTGATATAGTAGGTAGCCTGTGTGTAGCTGTCGGCATAAGCAACAATCCACTTGCCCGACTTCTTGAAGTCAAGCAGTGCCTCGCGGATGGCATGCATAGAAGCAGGAGAGCCGGCAGCAAAGGCGCCAGCCTCGATATAGATACCTTTGATATTTTCATTATCCTTCGCTTTCTGGATGGAAGCCAAGATTTTGTCAAGTCCCAGGTTTTCACTAACCTGTCCCGTCAGGAACGCCAAAGGATCGTCCTCAGCACGCTCTTCAAGAGTACCCGACAGAGACAGCACGAATACTGAGTTGTCTTCTACTTCTGTTGTGCTGGCGCTGGACGCTGCCAGACCTACCAACGAGATGGCACCAAGGATACCCATCACAATTGCCACCATCAAGATACCCGTAACAGTGGCCAAAACATACTTCAGAAAGTCTTTCATATTTCAAAAAATGGTTATTACGATTCTCATCTGTGTTGCAAAGGTAAAAAGAAAAAATGAAACCACCAAATTCTTCGACCAACAATATACCTTATTAATAATTATAACATTCGTCGATATTTTTTACTCTGCCAATGTGTCAGTCTGTCTTGTTTTGGCACGGTTTTGGCATAGCAGCCGGCAGAAAGCTCAAAAAAGTCTAATTTAAAAATAAAAGTATTATGAACATCAAACCATTAGGAGACCGCGTGCTGGTAGTTCCCGCACCGGCAGAAGAGAAAATCGGTGGAATCATTATTCCTGACACCGCAAAGGAGAAACCCCTCCATGGCACCATCAAGGCCGTTGGTCAGGGTAGTAAAGATGAAGAAATGGTCCTGAAGGCTGGCGACGAAGTGCTGTATGGCAAGTACAGCGGCACCGAGCTGGAGTTCGAAGGCGAGAAGTATTTGATGATGCGTCAGAGCGACGTTTTGGCAGTTATCGAAAAGTAAGAAACCCACCCCCAACCCCTCCCAAAGGGGGAGGGGAGTCTGTAAAGACATGGAGGTGGAAACAAATAAACAGTATTAATAATAGATGCTTGGAACCCCCAAAAACTAACCAAGCGCCCCTCCCTTTGGGAGGGGGTGGGGGTGGGTTTAATTATGGCAAAAGATATTAAATTCAATATTGACGCCCGCGATGCTATGAAGCTGGGCGTTGACCAGTTGGCAAATGCAGTAAAAGTCACCCTCGGTCCTAAGGGTCGCAACGTTGTTATCGAGAAGAAGTTCGGTGCTCCTCAGATTACCAAGGACGGTGTTACCGTCGCCAAGGAAATCGAGCTGGAGGACAAGTTCGAAAACACTGGTGCTCAGCTTGTTAAGAGTGTAGCATCAAAGACTGGAGACGATGCCGGCGATGGTACGACAACAGCTACCATCCTGACTCAGGCTATTGTTACCGAGGGTCTGAAGAATGTTACCGCAGGTGCCAACCCCATGGATTTGAAGCGTGGTATCGACAAGGCTGTGAAGGCCGTTGTTGAACACATCAAGGCCAATGCCGAGAAGGTTGACGACAACTACGACAAGATTGAGCAGGTTGCCACCGTCAGTGCCAACAACGACGAAGAAATCGGTAAACTGCTGGCCGACGCTATGCGCAAGGTTTCTAAAGATGGCGTTATCACCATTGAGGAGAGCAAGAGCCGCGACACCCACATCGGCGTTGTCGAGGGTATGCAGTTCGACCGCGGCTACCTCTCTGGCTACTTCGTAACTGATTCAGATAAGATGGAGTGCGTCATGGAGAACCCATACATCCTCATCTACGACAAGAAGATTTCTAACATTAAGGATTTCCTGCCCATCCTGCAGCCTGCTGCTGAGAGCGGTCGTCCCCTGCTCGTTATCGCTGAGGATGTAGACTCTGAGGCACTGACCACGCTGGTTGTAAACCGTCTGCGTGGCGGTCTGAAGATCTGTGCTGTCAAGGCTCCTGGCTTTGGCGATCGTCGCAAGGCTATGCTCGAGGACATCGCTACCCTGACTGGTGGCGTCGTTATCAGCGAGGAGAAGGGTCTGAAGTTGGAGCAGGCTACCCTGGAGATGCTCGGAACCTGTGACAAGGTGACAGTATCAAAGGACAACACCACCATCGTCAATGGTGCCGGCGACAAGCAGGCCATCCAGGACCGTATCGCCCAGATTAAGAAGGAAATCGAGCTCACCACCTCTTCCTACGACAAGGAGAAGCTGCAGGAGCGTCTGGCCAAGTTGGCTGGTGGCGTAGCAGTGCTCTATGTCGGTGCCAACAGCGAGGTAGAGATGAAGGAGAAGAAGGACCGTGTCGACGACGCCCTCTGCGCTACCCGTGCAGCCATCGAGGAAGGTGTTGTTGCCGGTGGTGGTACGACCTACATCCGTGCTCAGCAGGCGCTGGCCGACCTGAAGGGCGTCAATGCCGACGAGCAGACCGGTATCAACATCATTTGCCGCGCCATTGAGGAGCCTCTCCGCCAAATTGTCAGCAATGCCGGTCAGGAAGGTGCCGTTGTCGTACAGAAGGTTCGCGAGGGCAAGGGTGACTTCGGTTACAATGCCCGTCTTGACAAGTTTGAGGACCTTCGTGAGGCTGGCGTCATCGACCCTGCCAAGGTGGCTCGCGTAGCACTGGAGAACGCCGCGTCTATCGCTGGAATGTTCTTGACAACAGAGTGCCTCATCTGCGACAAACCTGAGAAGGAGCCTGCTATGCCAATGGGTGGTGCCCCAGGTATGGGAGGTATGATGTAAGTAGTTGATTTTGCAAACTATACATATCAAAACAGCGGTTGTCAGTCGGACAAGACGGGCAACCGCTTGATTTATGTCAAGAATATATCATCTTTTATGCATAAATATTTGCAGCATAACTAAAAAGTTTTTAACTTTGCATCGTTGAAATGGCAAAAGCCTCAACAACTGAATAGAAGTTTGTGATAAACAAGAGATATTTTTTGATTTGTTTTAGTAGATTAGTTTTTAAGTAGTTTGTTTTGAAAAACCGATTGTCGTGAGGACAGTCGGTCTTTTTTTTCCTTTATACAGCAGAAAGATGAAAAAAGCGGCGAAAAACTTTGGTGTTTTCCGCGCTTCTTTGTAACTTTGCAACAAGTATGAACAAAATACTGGCACTGCTATTGCTACTGACTTGCTGCTGGACCAGCTCCAGCGGCTATAAATATCGCCCCAACGGACGCGCTTTTGTCTGCGTCAACGGCGACAATCGGCTGACGCGCACCCTTTACGGTGCTACGGCCGACTACATCTTGCAGACCAGTGACCGCCCCACTTTCTTGGTATTACAGAACAAGGAATACCGCCAGCTGTCCTTCCGCATCAATGGCGTAGCACTGGAGGAGGCTGACTATTGCCTCTCGCGCTACCAGGACGGTATGCGCAGCTATGAAGTAAAACATGCTACCTGGGGCAAGAAAGCAGTAGTGCGCATCAAGGTCGTCATGGACCAGCAGTCGAACCGCGTCATCTGGAGACTGCGCGCCGCCAACTTCGACGGTTCCCTCAAGTTAGACCTACCCCACCAGCAAGCCTCCGTCAATTTCACGGAAGACATCTACCTGTCTTGTGCCAACCTGACATTCTCGTTCCTGCCCATCCGACAGGGAGAAGCACTCTTCGACCGCATGGAGGGCGACATGCAGGAGTTAGCCTCAACCATTACCATCCGCACACCGGACCCCTATTTCAATACTTTGGGCAGTGTGCTGTCGGTGTTACAAGGTAAAGTCAAGAATGAGTCTATCGAAGAAAAGCTCTGGGACTTCCGCTACGATGCCAATCCCGGCAATATACAGCGCCTATGGCCGTCGCTCATCAGCTACCTGGAGTCGGTAGACAACACAGAACTGTCAACCGTCAAACTGGCCAAGAGCTACTGGCTAAACACCATGGCAGCACGCATGGCAGCAGTAGCACAACGCGACGGCGCCTCCTTCTATGTCAAGGCCGACGAAGCCATGGCTCGCCTCCAGGGACATCTCTGGATGGCCGACAAGGGCTGCTGGGCAGAATGCAAAGACAGCGAAGGACTGCAGCGGCTGCACGACACCCCTGCCTTATGGTCCGTCTGCACACCGATAGAATACGATGCCTGCAGTCCGGAGCAAGCCTACCAGGCTACGAAATACATGGACCGTGCCATACCGCACATCCCAGTGACGCCCCAGCTCTCCACGCTGGCCACCAGCAGTTGGATGCCTTATACGTGGGACATGAACAATGTCAGTCCCGCAGCCGTCATGCATGCCGCCATGGCTTGCTTCAAAGCAGCCCGCAACGAGGAGGGCTTCCGCCTGATGAAAGCCAACATCATCGACCAGATGTACGATGGTCAGTCTCCTGGCAATATGGGACAATACAGCAAGTATGACGTGGTGAATGGTGAACAGGGACGCGACAATGCTAACGCTCTCAGCATCACGAAGCGCACGCTGACCGAGGGCCTCTTCGGCATTCGTCCCGATGCTTTCAGCCGGCGCTGCATCATCCACCCCAATTTCCCCGAGACGTGGGACAGCGCATCCATCAGCACCCCCTATGTGAGCTACCGCTTCCGCCGCCAGGGCAATCTGCTCATCTACGACGTCACCCAGCACTTCAGCCAGGCTCAGCAGTTGGTGCTGCGCATCAATTTGGGCAAAGGTGAGTACAAGGACATAGAGGGCACCACCGAGGAGCACCAGACATTCAGCATAGAGGCTCCCTTGAAGCTCCCTGAGGTTTACGTCTACAGCTCCTACGAAGAACCGGAGCCCACGGCAGAAGGTACCGACGAACCGACTTTCGAGTTGAAGTTCACGAAGATAAAGCTGACAGAGCACTATAACGCCAATGTGACAGACATCAGCCCAGACGTTACCGACAGCGTCTTCCGTCAACAAATTGTCAAGGACGAGGTGGTCATCATGGGCGTGCCTTTCCATTCACCATTAGCAGGACAGAACACCATCTGCACGTCGCTATCAGACCGCTTCCCCAACCAAGCCACCGTTCCCGTCAAGGAGAGAGCGTGGCGTGCTTGGCTGTTGCTGGCAGGAACGACAACGACACGCGAGAGCCGCATGGTGAACGGACTGATTGTGGCACGCTATGAAGACGGCACCGCCGACACCCTGCGACTGGTCAATCCCGACAACTGGTGCCCCATAGAACAGGAATACTACACCGACAACTATGCCTTCCGTGCCCTGCAGCCTCGTCCCTACCGTGTCAGCTTAGGTACGGGTGTTGTCAGTCGCGACCTCTGTAAAGCCCTGGGCATCAAGGGAACGAGCGACATACAGCTGCCTGGTGGTGCAGCCCAGATGCTCTGTATGCCACTGAATCCCGACAAGAAAGTGATTGCTTTCGACATCTGCCCCCAGTCCAATCAGGTTGTTATTGGACTGATGGGACTCACCCTGCAATAGAAGTTGAAGAAGTTAGAGGAAGATAGAAGGAGATAGAAGGAGATAGAAGGAGATAAAAGCGAAGAAAAGCGTAAACGTTTACGAAAAAAACCTCCCTTATTGTTTTGCCATATTAAGATTTATTAGTACATTTGCACAATCATAAATATTACATAATATTATTATTAATTTAAACTACTAATTTATGTCTATTAGAATGAAAAGTATCTATCGTATGGTGCTACTTCTATGCCTTATCTTTGTTGTAGGCAGCGTTAGTGCACAGACAGTTACTGGTACAGTCAAAGATGCCACCGGCGAGTCCGTCATTGGAGCCACTGTACAGGAACAAGGTACCCAAAATGCGACAGTGACCGACTTTGACGGTAACTTCTCATTAAAGGTTTCGGGCAACAAACCCATCGTGATTTCGTACATTGGTATGAAAACCAAGACTGTCGATGTGAAAGGCAAGAGCCATATCGACATCAAGATGGAAGATGACAACACACAGCTCGACGAGCTGGTGGTAATCGGTTACGGATCTGTAAAGAAGAAGGACTTAACAGGTTCGGTAGCTACCGTCAACAGCGAAGCGCTGCAAGCCGTCCCCGTGGCAAATGCTACAGAGGCACTGACGGGTAAGATGGCTGGTGTACAAATTACCACAACGGAGGGTTCGCCTGACGCAGAGATGAAGATTCGCGTGCGTGGTGGTGGTTCTATCACAGGTGACAACACTCCATTGTTCATCGTCGATGGTTTCCCTGTAGAGTCAATCAGCGATATTCCCGCCTCTGATATCGAGGACATCACCGTGCTGAAGGACGCCTCTTCTACCGCCATCTACGGTAGCCGTGGTGCCAACGGTGTAATTATGGTTACTACTAAGAGCGGTAAGGAAGGCAAGACCAAAGTGAGCTACAACGCTTATTACAGCTGGAAGAAGATTGCCAAGAAGCTTGATGTCATGAATGCAAAAGATTATGCATTATGGCAGTATGAACTTGCCCAGCTGAAAAATGCCGAATCAGTCAAGAACTACGAGAAATATTTTGGTTCCTTTGAAGATTTGGACATGTACGATGGCATTGCCGAAAATGATTGGCAAGATATAACTTTCGGACGCACAGGGCACACTTTCAACCACAACTTAAACATTAATGGTGGTACAGATGCAATCAAGTATGCATTCAGCTATGCACACATGAACGACAAGGCAATCATGCGCAATTCAAGTTTCAAGCGCGATAACTTTTCACTGAAGTTAAACACAAAGCCCTCCAAGACGACGACTTTGGACCTGCAGGCTCGCTATGCAATCACAGACATCAATGGAGGCGGTGCTAACGACGTCTCATCATCGTACGACTCTGACAAGCGTCTGAAGTATTCTGTCATTTACACACCAATACCCATCTCTAATCTTGACCCAAATGCAGGTACAGATGACGATTTAGGAAACCTGTATCATCCCTTAACAGCTATTGCTGACAATGACAGGAAACAGACTCGCAAGAATCTTAATCTGGCTGGATCTTTCGGCTGGGAGGTTTACAAGAATCTGAAGCTGAAGACCGAATTTGGCTACGACGATTATCGTAATTTCGACCAACGCTATTGGGGTCTGACGACCTACTATATTAAGAATGTTCCTTCCAGTGCCAATCAAGGCATGCCAGCCATCCAGATAAAAGAAACGGATCGCAACCGTTTCCGCAACACCAATACGATAAGCTATGATTTCAAAGAGATCTTTGGAAAAGGAAGCGATCATTCACTGAATGTTCTGTTAGGCCATGAATATGTCATCACCAAACAACGTATCAATACAGACATTTCGCATGGTTTCCCCGTCAACTATGATTCTGATCGCGCATGGAGTCTGACAAACCAAGGCACTCCTTATCAGATTGACGACTATTTCTCACCTGATGATAAGCTACTGTCATACTTCGGACGTGCCAACTATAACTTTAAGGACAAATACCTGGTAAGTGCTACATTCCGTGCAGATGCTTCCTCTAAGTTCAATTCCAGCAACCGTTGGGGTTACTTCCCCTCCGCTGCTATTGCATGGCGTATCTCTTCTGAGCCTTTCATGAAGTTCGCTGAGAGTTGGCTCGACGACTTAAAGATTCGTTTCAGCTATGGTACTGCAGGAAACAACAACATTCCTTCGGGTCAGTTAGTTCAGGTATATGAGATTAAGACATCCTCATGGATTAACGGCATTTCAAACTATTGGGCACCTTCAAAATACATGTCTAATCCAGATTTGAAGTGGGAAACCACAATTACCCGTAACCTCGGTTTGGACTTCACCCTCTTCGGTGGCAAACTGAATGGTAGTGTTGAAGCTTATATCAATACCACCAAAGACTTGTTGATTGAGTTCCCCGTTGCAGGTACAGGTTACGACTACCAATATCGCAATATGGGTGAGACTGAAAACAAGGGTATTGAAGCATCAATTACCTATCATATTGTTAACAAAAAGGATTGGGGAATTGATTTCAATGCCAATATCAGCTTTAACAAGAGCAAGATTAAAGATCTTGGCAATATGGATGATTTTGGTGCAGAAAGCTACTGGGCTTCCTCAGAAATCGGTCAGGACTATTGGGTTTCCGTCGGTGGCGCTGTTGGTGAGATGTATGGTTATCAACACGCTGGACGCTATGAAGTTAGTGACTTCACTGGCTATGATGCCGCAAAGAAGAAATGGATACTCAAAGAAGGTGTTGCAGACGTATCTTCAATCGTTGGAACGCCTCGCCCTGGTACCATGAAATTAAAGGACACAAACGGTGATGGCAAAATTGACGCCAATGACCGTACCATTATCGGTAATGCCAATCCTAAGCTACCGGTGGTTTCGGCATCAACGCTCGTGCATATGGTTTTGACCTGAGTGCAAACTTTAACTTCAGCATTGGCAATGACATCTACAATGCCAACAAGATTGAGTTCTCTACAACAGGTAAATACCAATATCGCAATATGCTTAGCGACATGGAATCCGGCAAGCGTTGGACCAACCTGAATGCAGACGGAACTATCTGCAACGATCCCGAAACGCTTGCAGCATTAAATGCGAACACTACCGAGTTCTCGCCATTCACAGACCGTATGGTATTCTCTGACTGGGCTGTTGAAGATGGTTCTTTCTTGCGCTTAAATACGCTGACCTTAGGATACACGTTACCTAATGAACTCGTTAAGCGAGTTGGTATTAGTAACTTACGCTTCTACGCTACTGCATATAATGTATTCTGCATCACGAGCTACTCTGGCTACGATCCTGAAGTATCAACAATGCGCAGAACGAACCTTACTCCTGGTGTTGACTACTCTGCTTATCCGAAGAGCCGTCAGT
>Ga0247608_10006385_pt1 | contig 12412 bp, 17 predicted proteins | sample 176DNAGHGlowgp2_FD_193490 | JGI IMG/M metagenome (GOLD analysis project Ga0247608, IMG submission 193490) | Sheep rumen microbial communities from Palmerston North, Manawatu-Wanganui, New Zealand - 1766 DNA GHGlow gp2 | ecosystem: Host-associated > Mammals > Digestive system > Stomach > Rumen ... | reverse complement strand
TTTGTATACTATACATTCCCCTCCCCAAAATTTACCGCTTCCCCCCACACACCTTGACAACCGACGCGCGCAGGCCTGGATCATCCGGAGCAGGTGACAGTCGTCAAAATAAACAAAACATATGTTCTATTTTATGCTATAAATATATTGACAAATATAAATATGTGTTGTATACTAAAATTAATCATATCAAGAGGGTGATGTTAATGTCTAATCTACTATGTGTTAAGTCAATAATGACAATTATATTATCGTTAGGATTATGTGTTTTTACATATCTATATCCAAGTGAAATGCTGGACACATTTAAATCATGTGTTACTATGGTGGTGACATTTTATTTTACACATCAGTTAGATAAATCAAGAGCAGAGCGAGAAAGCAAGAAAGCAATTGAAAAATAATATAAATGGAGGTGAAAACAATGAGGTCAATAACAATGATTAACGAAAATCTGAAAAGGCTATCCGGTGATAGCACATCAGACAACACGTCCGAGCTGGACAAGCTGAACGAGAAAATTGATAACATCAATACTAATCTCGAGGGTATACTGCAGCGCATGTCACAGCAGCCTGCAAAAAAGAAATCTGATAAGTCCGACAAGGCATCCGAAAAGACAGAAGATAAGCAGGATGATAAAAAGGCGGGTGAGGATAATGGCGACACTAAATAGCATTGAAACATTGCTGGATCAAATAATTGACATTCTAACAGGTGAGGAGGTGTCAAGTGATGGCAAGTCTGAATGACATCGAAGATAAGATCACAGATATAGTTGATGTATTATCAACCGGAGGCGTTGGCGTTAAACAATATGAAATATCATCTATAGATGGTGTATACACGCTATCTAATGGTATAACATTTGATGATATTTTAAACGATATTAAAAATAATCGTTTTGTTGTTTTATACGTCCAAGTTGCTGATTACAAATTATATTATTATCCAGGGTCGTTTATAGATTTTTCAGTATCCCCTCGTGTTCATGCGTTAACGTTTTATCGCGTGTATTACGACCTGCTATATACACAAAGTTGGAATATTTACTGTTTATATCAGGATACATCGGATGAAAACAAAACAAAATTTATATCAATTCAGAAATCAATTTAAGGAGGTAATTTAACAATGCCAAACGTAAACAATGTAGCACCGCTGCTTAACTACATTAACAAGCAGGCAGGCGGTATCTTTGGACCCGAGGTCACAGATCTCGATAGCTTTGTAGCAATGGGAAACGAGGTCATAAGATCGGATACAAACACAGAAACTTTTACGCAGACGTTTTGTGATACGATCTCTAAAACTATCGACCTTGTGAGATCATACACACCTGATACAGTGGATCTAATTAACAACTCAACCGAATGGGGCGCTATCCTTCGCACCATTGATGTAGATCTCATCGAGGCGCGCGATAATCCCGCATACAGTCTGACCGAGGGACAGTCTGTTGATCAGAATATTGTCCGTAAGCCTACTGTATATCAGTCGCTGTATACCAATTTTAACGCTTGGGAGTACGATGTAACAATCCCCGACGTACAGTGGAAAACTGCATTTAAGAGCCCCGAGGAAATGCAAGCAGTCATCAACGGCGTGTTTACGTCGCTCCAGAACAGCAAGTCCCGCGACCTTGAAAACGCAGGCCGCATGGCATATGCAAATCTGATCGGCGAAAATGTCCGTGCAACATCAGACGGTAACGCAGTAACAGTTATCAATCTGCTCGCACAGTATAACGCAAATTTCGGAAAAAATCTTACGCCGGAGCTGTGCATATTCGACCCCGAATTTAACAGATACGCGACCTATGTAATTGACGACACAGTTAAAACAATGCAGGGCATGACCACATTGTACAACATTTTCCGTAAGGACAAATGGACACCGCGAGAGAATATGCGCGTCATGATCAACAGTCAGTTTGCATCTGCATGCAGGATGTATCTGCAGTCAGATGTATTTTACAAGGACCTTGTTGAGCTACCAAAGTACCGCGAGATCCCATATTGGCAGAGCGTCGGAAACGGCGAACGCAGCTTTGCCGATAGCACAGAAATAGCTATCCGCACCGCGTCCGGCTACGGCATTAACCAGAAGGGCATAATTGCAGTTATCGCAGATGATGAGGCTGTCGGCATTTGTAAAATGGACGAGCGTACAACATCACATCACAACGCGCGCGGCGAGTATACTAACTATTTTTCCAAGTGTGATATGGGCTACTACAATAATATGCGTATGCAGTCCGTTGTATTTGTTGTTGCGCCGGTAGCAACACCTGCTGCATCTACGCTGTCCGTATATGTAGGTGAGACTGTCAAGGGAGCCGAAACACCGATCACAACAACATTTACGTCAAATGGTAATGAAACTGTTACAGGTTTGTCGGTAGGTGCAACCGCGCTGGTAGCTAATACTGATTATACAGTATCAAATAACGTTTACACATTCCCTACCACATATCTTGACGATTTGGGCGTTGGTGATACTATCGTTAAATTTACACTGTCAAACGGCGGCGTGATCCCGTTTGTAATCCGGATCAAGCGCGCGGTGTCATAGGGGGTTAAAATATGCTGCAGGTTACACTATACAATACCAGCAGCGACCCGCGAACATTATTCAAAGCATTGACCGCTATTGCAACGGTCAATGTTGAGATAATGGACAATAACAACGTATCAAAACCGATATTGGTTTTTGATAATCCGCAAAATTATCGGGGTATAAACTATGTGTTTATACCCCATTTTAATAGATTTTATTTTGCGAGCGTTGAAATTGTCAGCGGGCAGCTGTGCAATATACATTGTGACGTTGACGTGTTAATGTCATATGCTGCAGGTATCCACAACACAAAAGTACTGCTGGATCGCACTGCACAAGGCAAATTATCAAATCTGTATTTTGCCGACGATAAAATCAGAAAATACGCATATGAGCGCACACAAGCAAAATATTTCCCGTTGTCGCCGTTGTCGCGTGACGGGTACTGCGTGTTAATTACCGCAGGCGGCGCGCCTGCTGCACAAGGGGGTTAAAATATGCAATACTACGCAACCGAATATCCCTACGCGTTTATAATAGATCAGACCCGTTTCGATATCCCGTATAGCGTATACTATCACGAGTATTTGCCGGAGGCGGCCGCATGGGGTTATAAGTACCCTGATGAAAGTGATGTAACATTTGCTGATTATAAATACAGTTCTAATACAGATGTATCATACATGCACGCATATCGCGTGTTATCAGATGATACAATATATCGTATAATTGTATATGTTATAGCAACAGCTGCAGATCCGTTTACATTGACGGAAACGAAAAGTATACATTACGACGACGGGCAGATCTATACAGAACAGACCAACTACACATCAACAACATATACATACAGCGATAATACAACACACTATGTATATCATAGATATGATATACAGATATCTACCACAGCAGCGAGCGAATTTTCAGAAATATTTGCAAATCCTGTTAACGCGCTGTCTGCAAACAACTATAACGTTTGGGAAAATACACAGCCCGCGCAGTATTTTGCATGGCTTATACAGTACGGCGATAACCCATACACCAACGACCCCTATAACAGACCACCGGATACAGAGGATGCACCGCGAGGCGGTCAAGGCAGCTGGGACAATAGCAGCGACGTTGTGACAATTGACCCTTTGCCCGCGGGGTTATGGGGTCAAGGGTTTGTATCCGTATATGTGCCCACAGTTGCGCAGCTGCAAGCATTTGCTACACAGATGTGGCGCGAGGATCTAAAAAACACATGGAAGGATTTATTTCCGTCCGGCGTGCTGTCCGGTATAGTCGACTGTTTCACAATCCCCATCCAGCCGGACACATCCGGCACGGGCGATATAACAATAGGCACCATTGGAGTAGGCGCACAAGCTGCAATTTTATCCAACCGTTTTAAAATAGTAGACTTTGGTAATATTACCATTGGCGAGTATTTCGGTGCGTTCGCGGATTATACCACTACAAAAATAGCTATATATCTGCCATATATCGGATGGGAGCAGCTCGCTCCGGAAATGGTAATCAATGCAACGATCAATTTGCAATACAAAATTGACTGCATGACAGGCGATTTTATCGCGATTATATCGACTAACAGATATGATAAATTTAGATTTGAGGGAGTTAGCTACATGTTTAACGGTAACTGCGCGACAAAAATACCATTAACATCGCAGGCGGGCGCGGGCACCTCCTCAACCATATCGGCGGCGATCTCTGGTATTGGAGGCACGGCCGCTGGTTTGATGTCAGGCAACTTTATTGGCGCTGCTATGTCAGCCGCAAGCGCAGTCAATAGCATATGCGCAGATACTAATAAACATACGTTCGCTTTAAAGGGCGGCTTTTCCGGCGCAAAAGGTCAGCTGGGCGCGCAGCGACCCTATTTGATAATAAATAGACCTGTAATGGAAAACGGCGCAAAAAATCAGTATTTTAACCTTTGCGGCATACCATCTAACGACTACGCAACTATTGGCAGCTGCAGCGGCTTTACAAAATGCTACGCTGTCAAGCTGGATGATAGCAATTTTGCAGGCGCGACAGAGGACGAAAAACAGCAGATCATATCACTTTTACAAGGGGGTATATATGTATGATACTTTTCGGAAAAGACAGGCCGCAGGACGTTAAGGATATATATAATGTATGCAGCGTCATGCGCGGTTATGATTATTATGTACACATGCTTGCCGAAAAATGTTACGGCATGTTTGATTTTGAAGGGACACCGGACAGCCTTCCAGGCGAGGAGATCGAGCGCCGGTTGATATTGCACGGTTACGCGATCATTTTTAATCATCCTAAATTTGGCCTGGTAACATCTCCAGGCAGCCTTTACGGCGAAGATAAATATTATCTGCCAACGGGGGCGACATATTCACAAGTCGCCCTGGGCAGCGGCGATCTGAAGATCGGCGTTAACTGCGTTGTAATATATAATAGTCAGATAGATATGAGAGAGCCGCGCGGCCTATCGGATCTTATCGCTCGCTATGCGCGTATGCTCGCAGACTGCGACAGCAGCATTGCAAATATGATGATAAATAGTCGTCAACAAAAAATGGGCAGCGCGACAACGCCCACAGCCGCCAAAGCGCTGGACGAGGCATTAACAAAAATTTATGCAGGCGCGCCGGCAACTATAAATGTGAGCACGTTGATGGATCTTGTCCAAACAATTGATTGGTCAGACACTACCCGCAGCGGCGATAACATCGACAAACTGTTGACCTCAAAGCAAAAAATTTATTCTGATTTTTTACAAGAGATCGGCGTTAAATCCGCGTTTGAAAAAAGGGAGCGCTTGTTAACTGATGAGGTGCGCGCAGATGATCAGCTGCTGACTATCAACACAGCTGACATGTTGAAATACCGCAAAATCGGCGTTGAGTTGGTAAATGATATGTTCGGCACTGACATAACAGTTAGCCACAATGCCGCATACTATTATAAAGGGGGCGCAAATAATGACACTGAATGAATATTTTGCAGCCGGTAATCATCTTTTGACCGAGCAGATGATCGAGGATAACGATTTAATAACTATTTTTGATGAAACCTACACAGGCGGCCTTGCTGCGTTGGAACACGCAGCGCGCTTGAAATATGGGTATAGTACCCTCTTGCCGCAAACACCGGCAGACGTACAGCGCGCCGCGCTGGGTGTTATTCTGATAAACCGTCCTAAATATGATCAATGGGCCGCTGCGATAATTCACGCGGTTGAATATGATCCGTTTGTTGACTACAAAATCACAGAGACGGGCAGCGACACGATAACAAAAACAGGCACGATCACGGACGCGGAAACCAAAACCAATACAGGCACGCAGGCGCGGCAAAACGGCGGCAGCGTGCAACGCACGGACGCGCTGACGGAAACGACCCAGCACGGTGCAACAAATACGCACGCTAAAAACAGCTATAATAATGGTACGCTGCGCGATGAGACGCGTGAAACAATGGGCGGTTCGGATACTGTCAATAATACGGGTACGCAGACCACAACGGATACAACAACCAGCACGCGTACCGATAATCTGTCCGAGCAGACTAACGCGACAAAAACAAACGATCTGACGGATACCCACAATATAGCACGCACAAAGCAGGGATTTACCAAATCCCCCGCGGAAACCTACGCGAAAAATCTTGCATTTTTCCGCCGGTCTATGATCATGGATCTGTGTGATGATATATGCGGATATATAACACTTTTTGATTTTAATGGGGTGATATAATGTCTAAAAAACAGAAATATTATTCGCTGGAAAACATTAAAAAAACAAACGCCCCATATCGTTTACTTGTAGGCGAAAAGGCAAACGGCAAATCATATTCTGTTAAATATGAATCCATATCGCGCGCATGGAATGACCCACAACATAAATTTATTTTGCTGCGTCGTTTTGATTTGGAAATAAAACAAAACGCTTTAAATCAATATTTTTCAGACCCTCCGGCACAGAAAATAATAGAAATAACAAATGGCGAATGTGATGGTGTGTGTGCATGGCAGGGGCGAATATATACAACAAAATTTAACGAAAAAACAAGAAAAGCGGACAAGATACGTCATGTCGGTTATTACATGGCATTGACAGGCGAACAACATTATGCGTCAGGTGCGTATCCAGATGTTGACACGTTAATTTTTGAAGAGTTTGTAAGCCGCGGCGCGTACTTACCAAATGAGCCAAAAAAGCTGCAATATCTTATATCTACTATTGCAAGACATAGGGCAATTACTGTATACATGATAGGTAACACAATAACGCGCGTTTGTCCCTATTTTAACGAATGGCAGTTGATCAATATACCGAGACAAAAACAAGGTACTATTGAGATATACCATCAACACACAGATGATGGTATTATTGATATAGCAGTTGAATTATGCGCTGATATAGGATACAAAAACAAAATGTTTTTTGGAACGTCAGCAAAATCAATTGTATCTGGTGAGTGGGAGGTTGACACATACCCGACGCTGTTGGGTAATATTGATCGCGATTATGACATACTATATACTATTGTAATCACAGCGAAAAATTTCACGTTCTTGGCACAGCTGCTGATGGCACGCGATACCGGTCTATATTTTTGGTACGTCCAACCAAAAACAACACCACGTCACAAAGACACGCGGTTAATAACAGATATCGCAACGATAACGGACATTTACACTACATGTGGTTTTCGGCCTCTGGTAGCTGCCGAGCGCAAAATATTTCCGCTGTTTTTCAGACCTGACGGTGTAGTTTTCAGCGACAATTTGACCGGTACTGATTTTAACGCGTGTCTGCAATACCTTAAAAGATACGTATAAACAAAAACACGGCTATTATATAATAGTCGTGTTTTTTATGTTGCTGCACCGCAGCGAATAATTAGGACCTATATATTCAATCAGATCCATATAATCTAATGACATGCCCAAATGATATACGTTAGGCCTCAAATTTACCCCGTATAACTCCGACCGCGTTTCCGCGTTCCCGTAGTCATCTATTATAATAGTATCCGTTTGCCTATCGTTGTAACTGATCTGCTGCTTGCCGGCGCCGTCATAGTCAAAAACAAAGCCGTTTTTAAAGTTGCGGATATCTCCCAGCGCCGCAGCGCCCGTTTTCCGATTAACGCCGCTAACCGTTATATGCAGTTCACCATCTGCGACATACGCATATTTTTTAGCACCAAGAGTAACAAATTGATCGTAATTACCATCGTTTTCAAAAACGCCTAGTGGATGTGGTATGCCTTTACGATCCAACGGAGATAACAACGATGGATCTATACCAAGATCTTTGCAGGCCGCCCGCAGTTTTTTAGTGATTTTTTTGTTGTATTCGTTTATAACGTCAATGTGATCTCCTACAAATTTATTGCTGTCTGTATCCGCGTAAACCAAATCGCGATCTATTTTAAAAATAGTATCCCACAAATTGCGCCGCGCGTATGCCGTTATAAAAACACCGTAGGAGGGAGTTAAAAATGTAGCAAATGATTTTGATATCTCTTGTAATTTTTCGTTAACCTCATCGTCTGTTAATTCGCGCACCGGTAACCATTCGTTGTTTTTAAAATCAAAATTATCCTTAATAAGATTTGTTACAGCCATTCCATAACATGCAGTAACTTTGATCTTTGTTAAGGCGTATTTCAGCTCATCTCCCCCTTTTAACGTAGTTTTCTGTGCGTAATATGTTAAAATCTGTAATAAAAAATCTTTGTCCAGATACCCCAGCCGCGACCGGAGCGCCTTGTTTATTTTGTAGGATTTAAATTTATACGCTTTGCGTATTATTTGCAAGTCTATGTTTGTGCAATAAACTCGCAGGTTATCGGCAGATACAACACGCCCGTTATCCTCATACACGTTATACACGTCATAACATTTTGATCTTGATAAATAATGATTATACGTTGCTGCGGTGATGTGATCAAACGTTATATCTAATATATAGCAGTAATCATTTTCCAGCAAGTCAGCAAATTTCTTGACACCCGATCGGATCCAGGGACTTTGCGGATACTTTTCACCGAGCATTACTGTTAAATAGCTCGATGAAAAATCAAATGATCGTACATTATCAATTATTTTACCTGCGTGTAAATAATTGGCGTGTACGTAGCCGCCCCAAAAAGCACGCATAATAAAATACCAATCCGCCGCTGTATGTGGGTATATTGCCCTGATGTGCTTGTGATAATCAACATTTTTTGCATATAACGCTTGGCACTCACGGCGCACTATGCCGGTCTGCGTCAATGGTATTCTGCACACATGATCATATTGATTTTTAAACATGCTTATTAAATGATATAGTACAAGCGCGTCATACTCGACATATTCCAGCTCAATTTCCGTTAACGGGGTCTTGCTGTTGCGGATTATGTTATAATCCAGATAGCCCGTTTTCTTGCGTACAGGCAATTTAAAAACATCTGTTAGATCTTCCAATTTGCAGTTTGTCAATGCAAGACTGTCCCTAAATTCAGCGTTGTATTTAGGTGTGTACGCTGTCAATGGTTGACGGGGAGAGCGTGCAAAAACATCAAAATCTGTTATGTAGTTGCGCAGAAATTGAAAATCGAATGATAAATTATGTATATATATGATCTTACGTGTTGGTATTGCGTCGTGTAGCTTTTGCATAAATTCTATCAATTCGGCACCGGTGCGGCCGTAATAAACAATATCGTTAACAGATATGACCCATATGTACATATATGCTACGGGTATTGCAGTGCGATAATATTTTTGATCATGTTTTTTATTAAATAACTCTACTCGGTCATTGATCTTAAACAATGACGTTGTTTCCGTATCACAACAGTATATATTATCATCAGCTAATACGGTTTTTAATTTACCGTCTATCTTCTTTCGGTATTTACACGTAATTTCCGCCGGCGGTATGAATTGAGTATAGTGTATTAACATTTAACATCAGTCCCTAAATGTTTGTAGTATCTCATCGAAATGCTCAATCACAAATTCATCCCTTGATGGATCCGCCATGTATTCACGTATCTTAATAGCAAGCAGATCCAGATCGTCAACAATTGTGATATCACCTGATATGGTGTTAATTAAATCGTCCATTATACCGTAACCATAGCCCTGTGTTGACTGTAAAAACTTTTGAAAATCATCGCTATTGATAAATGCAAAAAATTGATCTGTTAGCTGATCTTCTGATATCCCATACTTACGGGATAAACTTTGCCTAATCGCTTTGGCACGTTCTGATTGATTATATGTACGACCTGCTGTTGTTTTAATTGTTGCTACCGGTGTTTTTAAATACTGCTCATGTAACTTGATTTCCTCATAGGTCCGTAAAAGCTGCCTGCGCTGCTTTTGATATTTTTTAGTACCAGGCTTTGCAAGCTTTATACGCTCACCTGCAAAATATACGCGCGGCTTGCTGCCTGGTGCGGATCTGCTCGCTGCTTCTTCCAGCTTGCGCGCTGTGCCGGATAATTCTAATCCCTGCTGTTTCAGCGTGCGTATATACTTGTTAGCCTGCTTGATCCTATCTATAATCTGTCGGTTTGTTAATGCCATTTAAATCACCTCCTAATTTTTTCGGTTGTTACGATCTTTTCGCCGTCCTCGCGGTATTTAATTATTGATTTGATACCGCGCTGATGTAAAAGCAGCTCCGCGTTACGTTGGTCTTTTAAAAATTGTTCGCGGGTTTTGTACCATTTGCAGTTTACGCATTTTATAAACGTAATTTCGCCGAATAGGTAACAATCTATCATGTTAAACGGTAGATCCTTACCGCTGAAAAAACACTTGATCATATATCCATCATCTCCGCTCCAATATCCGTTTCGATTTGTATTAGTTGATCTATCGTCAAATGTGCGCAGTCGGTATCACATCCGTTATTATGTGAGCTGTACGGGCAGGATCCGCAGCCCTCACCGCGGCGCAGCTTGCGACATATTATTTTTTTTAGTTGGCGTTTCAAGGTAGTCTACCATCACGCGCGCAGCTGTGCGACAGGCTAATTTATATCCGATTGACATTATTTTTCCCTCCTTTAAAATTGTAGCCCGCGCCGTTATGGTGCGGGCTATATGTTAATATAGTATCACATTGTTATTGATTATCTTATTGTCATGGTGTAGAATTCTTTGCCGCCCTTGCTTGTATTGCTGTGGATCGTTGCGACTGTTGGTTCTGCGTTCTCGTCCTCTTCGGAAAGCAGGTCGATCAGATTAGTGATAGCCTCGATAAGTGTCGTTGATGTGACGCCAAAAACGCCGACGCCATCAGCTACAATATAGCCTATTGGTTTTCCTGCGTCATCATCTATTGCAAGTCCTGTTACTGTCAACGGCTCACCGATATAGTCCTTGATGTTAAGTGATGCGTTACGCGCGTTAAAAAGATCTTTTTTGCTCATTCTGTATTGTGTCATTGTGATTACCTCCTGATGTGTATTGTTTGTTGGTGTGTGTTGTATGTGATACTATATTATTGTTGTCTTTGATGATCTCGCTTGCAATGTGCAGCGCTTTTTCGGCGCTGCGTGATGTACGCGAGATCGTGTTAATAGCGCGGGCGGTGGTTGAGTAGGTTATCATGATGGTTAGGCCTGCGCCCACAAATGCGCCCAGCGCAAACATTACTATTAGTGTTAATGTGCTACTCATCTATATAGCCCTCCTCAACCAGGTGTGCGCCTCGTGCGGCGAAACGCTGCATATCATTTATGCTTAATTCATCCATCCAATTATTAGCGGTGTAATCATGTAATATACACCCATAATCAAAACGGGGTCCATTGTCAATTACAAATGGGCACCGGTCGCAGTCGGTCATGCGGCAGATGTTAGATATATCGGTTAGTGCTGTTTTCAGTTCGTCATATGTGATCATTGTCTGTCCTCCTCATTGGCGATTATTTTCATGTGTTCGTACGCTTCAGCATAGTTCATACCCGCGAATACTCGCTTGCCTGCTCTATTGAATATCTGATATACAGGACTATTATAAAACTTATAACCGCGCTCCCAATATGCCGACTGTGTCTTGTATAGCGTGTAGCTGCCGTTGATCGTCTCCCCTATTGCAACCCAGATCCCGCCGGTGTCAAGTGTCATCTTTGAAAAGATATTAAGTTCGGTATCCATTGTGATTACCTCCCTATGTGTTATATTCAACTGTGATATACTGAATATCACAGTCTGTATAAGTGTCTACATAATCAACATGCTCGATATAATCCTGCACATCACCATTATCTAACATTCGTGCTACTTGGTGAAACTGTTTCTGGTATTTACGATAAAGTAATATAAATTCTTTTTCTGTTACGCTACTATCGCTGTTATCGAAATATGCGTCTGCAACCTCAAACGCTAACCGCCGCAAATATGCAACCGCCGCCTTTAATTTTGTTAACTTTTCGTTCATTCTGATTACCTCCTGTTGTGTCTTGTTGTGACCTGTTGTTTGTGGTGTAGCTTTATGCTACGCTTTTATTATAGACGATAATAACACGATTGGCAATGCTGTGTAATAATTTGTAATAATATTATGCCTAATGTACAAAACAAATGTTCGATTATATTTAGTATGTGACAAAACAAATGTTCGATTTGTAACCGCCGTGTAATAAACATATGTTCGTTGTGACTGCTGTCACCTGCTCCGGCAGGACCTGCTACGGATGATCCAGCGGGCAGATGATCCGACCTGCTCCGGCCGCTATGTGACAGTTGAACACACGCCCGCCTGTCCAGCTCCGGCTGCTCCAGGCCTGCGCGCGTCGGTTGGCAATGGGCGGGGAATTGGTAATTTTTGGGAGGGTAGTGTATAGTATACAAA
>Ga0247608_10006384_pt1 | contig 12413 bp, 17 predicted proteins | sample 176DNAGHGlowgp2_FD_193490 | JGI IMG/M metagenome (GOLD analysis project Ga0247608, IMG submission 193490) | Sheep rumen microbial communities from Palmerston North, Manawatu-Wanganui, New Zealand - 1766 DNA GHGlow gp2 | ecosystem: Host-associated > Mammals > Digestive system > Stomach > Rumen ... | reverse complement strand
TTTGGATAGTCTATCAACAGAACGTTTTATATTGCGGTAGTAGTTCGGACGTGCAGAAAAGTCTGTTGTAAATACTATATCAGTATCAGGATCTTTTATTTCTGTTGTCTTCCGGTGGATATATGTAAAGATACAATCTTTTGTGTGCACTATTTCACATTGTAGTATATCGTCCTGCCAGATTATAAAATAAGTAAACAGTATATCGTTTGTATTATATTTCATAGGCAGATGTGGATATATATCAATCTCCCAGGCACCATGTGAAATCATCGCCAGTTTGGGATTATTGAATGCAAAAAGTATATTAGAATCTTTGTTCTTACTGTTTGCGTTGTCTGCGTACTCAACTGCGACTTTTAGATCTGAATCACCATATTTATATACATCAATATCACCAGGATGCATCTGTTTGATGTTAGTCAGTCCCATTTCCGCAAAGTACGGACAATACTTATTGACAGTATTACCTAGCATATAGATCTTTATATCTTTCCGGAGTCTGGCAATAGTTGAAAGGGTATTCATAAACAGTATAAATTCATCGTTAAAATATGAATCTCTGGTTATAAATTCATCAAATAGAATAGTCGTTACACGTGGGTATGATGTACTTTTATCATGCTCCATAGCAGATAAAGCAAAAGCATAACAGAATGGTCTGTCATCCCGGATAGATTTCTTCATGCCCCGTTCATCTACCTGATAACATGCCATATAAAAACGTCCTGCGTAGTAGTCCACATGATCCCAGGCACCACCGGACAACTTTTCTATTTCTCCGTTGTCTGCCAGTGCTGCGAACATCATCTGACCACGTTTAGACTTAAAATCATCCTGCCATCTTCTGATGATCGCACCGTCCTTGTCGTTCTTCAGGTAATTTTCTGCAATACGTTTTAACACTGCGTAGGTTTTACCGTTTGAACGTTCACCGAAAATAATATTGTAATGTGCATTCCTGGTGTCGATTTTATCCAGGGTATAATATTTATATTTTGTTTTTCCCATATAACCTCCTTAAAATTCGAAATCATCATTTATAGATAGTAAGTAATTAACATAATCACCTGCAATCGATAGACTATATGATGTAGGTTCTAAATGAATACAACTTTCTTCTTTATAATGTCCCTCATTTCCTAAATAGTCCAATATATCACCCTCAATTGCATAGTCTATATAGGTTGCAGTCTGTTTACCTGATTCAGTGATAGGCACGTTCATATCTTTAGTAAAGATCTTAAACGGATCTTTATACTTGGATATGTACTCTTTTCCCGATTTCTTTGGAAGACCTGCAACTGTCATTTTTATATTTCCTTCCAGGTCTTCATACAGATACCTTTTAGCGCCCAGAGTTTTAAACCGTTTATACCTTCCATCGATTTCATACACGCCCAGAGGTTTACTTTTACCTGTTATTGTCTTAGGTGCTATCAGTTTAGGATCCAGGCCATGAAACCTCATAGCTTTTAACAGGTCTTCTCCGATGCTTTTATTAAAGTCCTGTATAAAGTCCTGGTGTTTTTCCGGGTGTAAAAATTTAATAGAGTCCGTATCTGAATATACATAGTCATCGCCAACTTTTAAAATACCATTTATAAAAATGTCGTATCTGCTATAGGCGGTTACAAACACGCCCCAGGGAAAGAAAAGGAACCTGTTTATAGAATTGTTATATTTTTCTATAACGTCTGATCCGTTCTGATCCTCACTGATCCATGTATCTACTTCAGAATCGTATGTAAAAGAGTCTCTTAATATAGAAGTGACGGTCATTCCATAGCAACTGTTCAGATTTTCTTTACCATGCATATATTCGATTTCTTTACCTTCTACGTCTTTTAGTTCTGTCTTGATCCGGTAAAATTCCAAAATACATTTTATAAAGTCAGTCGGAAGATATGCTTTTTTGTATCTGTAGAAGGTACCTATTTCTATAGAGTCCCAGGTATAGCAGCGTTTTAATATTTCAAAGTCAACATTTGTAATCGTAGTTTCCAGACTGGCAGCAGAAACAATACGTCCATTATTTAATACAGGTTTTTCCACGTTCCGACATTTACTATATGATAAGTAATTTTCATATAATATCAGAGGTTGTACGTTTGTTAGTCGGATCCGGAAGACGCAGCAATATTTTTCCATGGTATCATAGAAAGTTTTTTTATCAGTAATATGTATTCGTTCACCTTTACCCATGGGGTACATTTTAGCGATCATAACAGACGGGTATTTGCTGCAGAAGTCTGCAGACTCCATATTATGAAGTGTTTTACCGGAATGATATGCATTAGCATGTGTGAAACCTCCCTGGAACCCTTCACGCAGTAAAGTATATTCTTCAGGTTCGATAGTTAGTTTCTGCATAAGTTCCCGGTAGTGTTTAAACTGTTTGCTTTTATGATCCGCAAAAATATGCTCCCTGCAGTATATTCGAACATAACCCGTCTTTGTAAGTGGTATTTTAGTTATGTTTCCATCATTTTCTATTTTCTCCCGGATGTATGCAGATAAAACACGGACATCATTTAAACAATATCCCATTTCCTTATCAGTAAGAGGTGTCCCGGAATGCCTGATCTTGTTATAATCAAGATCCCCCACCATCTTAGAAACCTTATACTTAACAAGATTTTCGCCCATCTTGGCCAGATTATAACCGCTTAAACGGTATGAACATCTGAACTCTATACCACTTTCCGTAAGTGCAGACAATGGGATCCTGTTATCCAGTGCAAAAACTTTATGCCATTTAAACAATTTACAAAACCACTGGAACTCATAAGAAAGGTTTTGTATGTATATTATCATCCTTCTGAATTTCCAGTGAAGAGAAAATGTCTTTACCAGTTCATTACATAGATATAAAAATTCTTCCCATGTTCGCCCGATTATGATATTATCATCTATTGAAAACATCCATATATACATACAACTTCTTTTTTCACAATCCTGATAGAAGGATGATGTTTCTATATCGAAACAAACAGGGATATTATAATAATCGACTTTCCATCTTTTATTAATATCCCTGCTTACCTTCTTGAAGATCTCTGGAAGATCTGTTTTTACATTGTCATAATAAAATACATTATCATGTGATATTATTATAGATTTCTGCAATTTTCTGTTCCCCACTGGTCATGTTATCAAGTCCCGGATCCTGAAGAGATGCACTATACATATTTTCATAATATTTCTTCAGGTTATTAAAAAGTCCCCGTTTTGTTTGTACTGGCCTTCTATCTCTGGTAGTAACATTGTAAGCATGTGCTGCGAGTCTGTAACGTTCTTTTCTGGTAATGCCCAGAGATTTAATCTCTGATAGTTTATCTATCTGCTGCCATATAAGACCAGATATGTTCTGAAGGTCAACTTCATCTTTTCCGGCAATACTTATCTGCTCCTGCGGTGGCATTTCCTTATTAACTATGTTCGCTAGGTTTTTAAACATTTTTCTCTGACTCCGTTTAATACCTGCAGTAGTGGAAGTTTTAGCACTCAGGAAATTTCGGACCCGTGTAAATTGACCTTCTAATTGTGCTCTGCTTGTAACACCCTTAACAGAAAATTTTCCGTATTCTTTTGCCTGCTCAATAACGCCACTGGTAACACCTGCTTTTTCTGCCCTTACAATTCTTTTGTTTGCTGCAGAGTTTGCAATAACGGTTATTTTTCGCAGTTCACGGTCCGACATTTTAGCAATTTGTTTGCTGCTCAGGTTCAGGATCTGGCTCACATTCATCTGTTTAGTCTTTCGCACTTTCATACCTCCTCATGTGTTTTATTTATCTTCAGGTTCCTTAAAATGATTGATATAAAAATCATACAGATACGCATTATTTACACGTCCACTTTCAAAGTTTGCAATATGGGACCGTGATACTCCGGTCATTTTAGATACTTCTAATTGCGTATATTTTTTCTTTCGTTCTGCGGATAATAGTTTTATACGATCTTTTAGATCCATGTTTTACTCCTTCCTTATAAAATAATAGGCGGAAAAGATATATGATCTTTCCCGCCCTTGCCCTTATGGACTATATTATTTTAACCTATTACTTCACACTTGGTAAAGTTCCTGTTCCCTTTTGTTTTACCCTTGGAAAACTTGATCTTGACACCACCTTCAGATGCAAGGGCCAGACTGCAGTCTTCAGGAGTTGCGAAACCATCCATCCAGGCCTCACATATAGAAGTAAGAGCAGTACCACCAAAGAAACATTCATTACCATTTTCCTCAAAGATGCATACCGGATACTTACCATCTTCACCGTTCATCCAGTCGAAACCTAAAATAGTGACACCTTCCGGATACTTTGTGATAAGTTCATCTGTGCTTATCTTGGTTCTTCCTTCCATGATCTTGCTGACTGTTGTTGCTGCTAATGCTTTTTCTTTAAATGTTCCCATTTTGTACACCTTCCTTTTCTTTGATTTTTAAAACTATGTAGGTTGCAAGTAAAGAGATTTCTGCAGATTTTATATTGAACTCTATATAAAGAAGATTTGAAACTTCATTATATAAAGACTCTGCCTTATGCGTTTTGATGTATTCCATTATATAATCAATGTTCGTCATCTTATCTCCACACATGAAACAGGTACCTGGTTTATCCATCCAGTATCATTTACTTTGACCTTGCAGAACTGGATCCCATGACCCGACAGATAAAAATTTAAAATAGTTACTTCAGATCCGTATAGATATGCTTTTTTCACGTTTTCACCTCCTTAATTATTTACAGTCTCCCATTTCATTATGAACTTGTTCTGCAACATCAGTCAGCACTTTCCATAATGAAGAACTGCGTACATGGTGTTTAGCTGCGTATTTGTCTACTACCATAGCTATTACAGTAAGTGCAGCAGGTACACAATCTGGCAATTCTGTTACGATGTTCATAATGAGTTCTTGGGTTGTGTCTACTTCTTCTAATTCCTTAAAGAAATCATCCATATAATCACCTCCTGAAATCAATACTATCATACAATGTTTATTTTGTAAACATTTGACTAAATAAAAAACAATTGTTATTATTTAATTATAAAAGGAGTACATTTTATGGGACACTATAATTGGAAAAATGCTTATTGTAATTTAGGTATAAAGTTATTTGATCCTGACATATTTAAAGAGGATGAAAAGCACCATGGTAAAGAACAGATTGGTACTGCTCAGATCCTTTATATGCTTGCCCGTACTCAGTCTATGTTTGATTATGAAGGCCTCCCAGAGACAATCCCTGCAAGAAACTTAGAAATCATGCTGCAGCTTAATGGTAATGTGTTCTTCACTCAGGTTGATGGAAAGTATTATGTATTCACCGGAGGACTTGGCGGTGAACCTGATGTATATTATGAACCTACCATATATACAGTGGCTAACCCGGCACTCAGATTTTCTGCCGAATTAAAAATCGGTGAAGATGGTATCTTGATCAGGTCTGACTCTTATGGTGTTGGCCTACTTCCCATGATGCAGAAATACGCTGCACTTCTGGTTGAGAATGATTTCACAATGAGAATTGCAGATATTAACGCCAGAATTGCATTTCTTCTATCTGCTGCAGATGACAGGACAGAAAAGTCTGCAAAGTTATTTTTGGAAAGAATTGTAAATGGTGATATGGGTGTTATATCTGATTCTGCATTTTTAGAATCCCTGAAGGTCAATCCTGCAGGAAATGACACCTCAATCAGAATGACGGATCTTATTGAGTATCAGCAATACTTGAAAGCTGCCTGGTTTAATGACCTGGGTATAAATGCTAATTATAATATGAAACGTGAAAGTATTTCACCGGATGAGGCTCAGCTTAATGATGATGCCCTGCTCCCGCTCATAGATGATATGCTTGAACAGAGAGAACTGGCACTTAAAAAGATAAATGAAAAATATGGCCTTAACATATCGGTTAAACTTGATTCTTCATGGATGAATGAACAGGAAAAACAGACTGCATCGGGTGCTGCCATACCTGATTCAGATATAGGCTCTTCCCCAGAGTCCCCCTCATCTACGGATCCGGAGAATGAAAAAGAGTCTCCGGATCCCACCCCGGAAGAACAGGAAGAACCGGAAGTAGGACCTGAAGAACAGGATGAACCGGAAGACATAACAGAAATTAAAGAAGATCTGCAGGAAATTAAAGAAGACATTCAGGAAATTAAAGAGGATCTTGATAATGGAAATGAAGATACAGAGACTGAATGAAGTCATAGGAAATAATGAAATATTTAAGACCATCATGGAAAATTATACACTTCCCTGGTCTGATGATGACACCATAACAGATTCATTACTGGACTTTGAATATATCAACAACTATTCCGGAAGGAAAATAATTTCTCCTGCAGTCGGAAACAGTCTCGGCGATGATGGTAAAATAACCGCAGTCGGGTTCCAGAAGTTATGCGATGTTTGTTATATGATGTTCATCAAAAAATGGACCCGTAACTGGACCATATTAACTATGGAATACAACCCCATAGAAAATTATGCAATGAATGAGCATACCGTATTAACCAGGGACAATGAAGAAACCCATTCCGGAACTGATAGAAATGTTAGAACAGGATCCATAGGTACTGAGGCAACATCATCAGGTGAAAATAAAGTATCTGCTTTTAATTCATCACAGTATCAACCTGCAGATAGTAACACAGGATCCGGGGATACTACAACAACATATAACAATCTTACTGATGCAGACACCTACGGACACACCATTAATAATGATGACACAGAGACAACCGATCACACCAGAACAGGAAACATAGGTGTTACGACTTCACAGGATATGGCCCTTAGTGACCTGCAGCTTTGGAGATGGAACTTCTTTTATGAAGTTTTCTCAGATATAGACAATGTATTTACAGTATCAACTTATTAAAGGAGGATGAAACAATGAATAGTGGTTATGCTCTTGTAAACTTTGGAGGACTGGAACTTACTTCAGAATCTAAAGTGACTAAAGCGGGTATCAATGCCGCCCTGGTTGCAGCACTTGCAACAGGTAAAGCAATTGTAGCAGGTGGTCTTTTGGTATCTACAAAAGCAGCAGCACCAGTAGCAGTTCTTGCGGTTCCTGACTCAACAACCGCAACGACTATTAATGTATCTTTTGGAAAGTATCAGATCGCAGTAGATGCTGCAGACGGTTGCACCATTACAGATATTACTGCATCAGCAGCAAAAACAACAAAGAAATCATAATAGGAGGATAATATAATGGAAGTAAAACAGATTTATGAGATTATGAACTCAGTAACCCAGGAACTTCTGGGAGATAGTGTAGTGGTTCAGGAGGATCTGTCAAACATCGTAGAACTTGGCCAGCAGTTTGAATCTGTTGTGGGCCTTGATAACTACGTTCGTAAGATCCCCGATCATGTGGGCAGAGTCATTTTTGTAAATCGTAAATATGATGGACGTGCACCCAGGGTCCTGATGGATGGATGGGAGTATGGTTCAATCCTTGAAAAGATCGCTGCAAGGATTCCGGAGGCAGTAGAAAATGAGGACTGGACCCTTCAGGATGGTGCCAGCTATGATCCTAACGTATTTCATAGTCCTGACGTTCTGGGTGCTTTCTGGAATAAGAGGACCACTTTTGAAATCGATATGTCGATTACAGAAGACCAGGTTAAATCTTCATTTAGCAGCGTAACGCAGCTTAATGGTTTCCTTAGCATGATCCTTAATGCTATCGAAACATCACTTACAATCAAACTGGATGCTCTTATTATGAGAACCATTAATAATATGATCGGTGAGACATTCTATGCAGAGTTCCCTGCAGGTACTTATACCGGAACCAGTGCAAAGGCGGTTAATCTTCTTTATATGTATAACCATGCTATGTTCGGTGATACATCAGCATCATATATTACTGCTGATGCTGCACTTCATACCCCTGAATTTATCAGATTTGCATCTTATGTTATGGCTAATTATGTTGACCGTCTTAAGGTTGCATCTAATCTGTTTAATATCGGTGGTGAGACCAGATTTACCGGGGCCAGTGATCTGCATGTGGTTATGCTTTCAGAGTTCAAAAATGCTGCTGCTGCATACCTTCAGAGTGATACTTTCCATAATGAGTACACTGCACTTCCTGATGCAGAATCTGTTGTTTACTGGCAGGGATCCGGCACTGATTATGGTTTTGATTCAACTTCTGAAGTTGACATTGTAACTGCATCCGGTCATGCAGTAGATGCAACAGGTGTACTTGCTGTTATGTTTGACCGTGACGCTTTAGGAGTAACTAACCAGGAACGCAAGGTTAATACTCATTACAATGAGAAGGCATCCTTCTGGAATTACTTCTATAAGCAGTTCGCAGGTTACTTTAACGACACCAACGAAAACTTTGTAGTTTTCTATGTAGCGTAAAACTGTTGCGGGTGCCGGGTAGTTATCCCGGCACCTGATATTATAGGAGGTTTATATGTTTCCACTTAATTCAAATATGTCCTATATAAAGGACAACGGAACACGTGACAAACTGGGAAATGTTATCGGATCCGGTGGTGGCGGTGGTTCTGAACTACCACCCCACACAATCGCTGACGCGGGAAAAGTGTTAGGCGTTGATGATACGGGCGCGTTAGCGTGGGTTACTGTAAGCGGTGGTAGTAATTTTTCAGTAGCCACAACACAACCCGACGTGTTAACACCTATAATTAGTGCAAAGGGGGTAGAATAATGATAACTAAATGGGCAAAAGATTTGTTACTATTGAGTGTTACTGATAAAGTTATACCGTCACTCATAAGTAAACCCGCAGTACAAGTTGGCGTGGTTAGCGCTAAAACGGGTGCAAACGAAAGTGTTTTTATAAATGCTTTTTCGGAGTACTCGGGAAACTATTTTAAAGTAAAACCATTCGACCAAACAGAAGGAGTGTGGATTGGTAGCGGAAACACACCCGCGACAGAAAACGATTATTTTCTTGAAACACCGATTACTAGCGGTTGCTCGGGAAACATAACTCAAGACTCTATTTATGACGCCGAAACAAATACGGTGAAAACTCGATTAGTAATCACGATTACAAATAATAGTAGTAGTGATATAACTATTAATGAAATTTGTAAAACAGATATATTTCCCACGGCTACGGTAAAGGGCGCTAACACTAATAGCGGTAGAAAGGGTGTAATGATTGATAGAAGTGTTTTAGAGTCGCCCGTAACAATCCCCGCGGGTACGGCGGGTGTTATTTATTATGATTTTGTTTATTATAGCGACGGTACAATAAACACAAACGCGCATAGCGCATAAATTAAAGCCCGATTTTAAATCGGGCTTTTTTCAGAAATGAGGTTTAACATGGCTTTTACTAACACGTCATATACTTTTAGATTACCTTTCACGGACGGAACTTTTATTACTTTATATAATTATAGTAGTAATGCGGAAGGTTTCCCCTCGGGTGATTATACATTAACACTACCGAATTTTTATATAGGGGATTTTGACAACGATTTATCAGAAATTACTAAATATGATAAAGCGGGTAATAAATATGTATTTAGTAACCGCGGTGTTGTAATAAATGATACAATGGATTTCACGCGTCAGGCGTCAAGAATGTTTTTAGGGTATAATCCTGACGATAATTCTTTTAGGTGTTCATATTGTGACCCGATACCCGAATTTTTACCATCTATAAATGATAGCGGGTCTAATATTAGAGCTGTTTTATATAACGGAGATACTTCGGGGCATTCTTATGATAGTATAGGCGCACTAATAGCCAAAGGCGATGAATATTATGAAAATCTTAATGGGTGGTATATGATTTCTAATATATTACCACGTTCGGGTAAATTTCCATTACATGGTTGTACATGTTTTGCGCGATATAATTTTGGCTATGAACCCAAACTAAATTCGTTATTAGCTAATTCGGCAGTATCATCGGCAATATTTACACTAAATATTGATGATATAATAGAGGATTTTAACCCGAATATCGTACCAGAACCAGATCCTTATGACCCAGGTGGTGGATCGGGTCCCGGTGGTGGTGAAGGAGATTTTGATGGAACTGGTGATAATATAGATTTTCCGTCACTTCCTACATTATCGGCAACTGATACAGGTTTTATAACTATATTTAATCCGTCACTTACTCAGTTACAACAACTGGCTGGTTATATGTGGTCTAATCTGTTCGACCTTGCTACATTTAAAAAACTGTTTGCAGATCCTATGGACTGCATACTTGGTCTTTCAATTGTACCGGTTGCAGTTCCTAACGGCAGCGCACAGGCGGTTAAAGTTGGTAATATTTCAACTGGTGTTAGTATGACAGTCGCTGCCAGTCAATATGTAGAAGTTGACTGTGGCAGCTTGAATGTGAATGAATACTGGGGCGCATATCTGGACTATGATCCATACACTAAAGCAGAAATATATCTACCCTATATAGGAACTCACCCTGTTGCAGTCGATGATATTATGCGTAAAAATGTTGCAGTAAAATATCATGTGGATATACTTTCTGGTGCTTGTACCGCTTATGTAAAATGTGGTGGATCTGTTCTATATGAATTTATAGGCCAGTGCGCATCAAGTATTCCTATTACTGGTAATGACTGGACCAGTGTAATAAATGGTGTTTTATCAATTGCAGGGTCAATCGGAACTATGGTTGCGACAGGTGGACTATCTGCACCTGTATCTGCAGGATCTGTTGCTGGTGCTCTGTCAGGTGCAGGAACAATAGCAAGTACCGCAATTAATACAATGAAACCATCTGTAGAAAAATCAGGCGCAATGGCGGGTACTGGTGGTATGTTAGCAGTACAAACACCTTATTTGATCCTTACAAGACCCAGGCAGGCCCTGCCATCAGGCCAGAGTTCATTTATGGGCTATCCATCATTTATGAATGAATATTTGGGAATGCTTTCAGGTTATACAGAAGTAGAAAGTGTACACTTATCAGGCATCCCCGGAACTGATGCAGAAATTCAGGAGATTGAAATTTTACTAATGAAAGGAGTGATTTTTTAATGTCGTTTAGTATTTCTTTAATGATTAATAATTCACCTAAAGAACAACTGGATAAAAACACTTCTGTTATACAGACAGTTTCAGGAACATTAAAAGAAGAAACCAGTATAATCGATCCTATTATTAAAATACAGGGTGATATATCCTCTTTTAATAACTGCAATTATATGTATATACCCGAATTTAATAGATTTTATTTTGTCAACGACTTAAGATCTATTACTTATAATATTTTTGAAGTTTCTGGACATGTTGATGTATTGTCAACATATAAAGCACAGATCCGCAGCAATAATGCAATTGTTCGCAGACAGGAAAACTCATGGAACTTATATTTAAATGATGGTTCATTTAAAGTCTACCAGAACCCGAATGTGTTAACACGTGCTTTCCCTTCAGGTTTTACCCGTCAGGAGTTCGTTTTAGCAGTTGCAGGATCTTAAATAATAAGGAGGTTATATAAATGGATATTCAGGCAATAAGCGATATTATTTCAACAGTTGGATTCCCTATAGTCTGTTTTATTATGTGTGGATGGTATGTAAAGTACCGGGAGGACCGGAACGATGAAAAGATAGACAAACTCAATACAATGCATGATGATGAGTCTAAGCAGATGGTGTCAGCACTAAATAATAATACCCTGGCCCTGCAGAAACTCACGGACAAACTAGGAGATTAAATTATGGAACGTATAACATTCATCTATCAGATAAGCGTGATCATAAAATCTATGGCGATGGCTTATGGTTACAAATATCCGTCTGCAATTATTGCAATGGCAATACTGGAAAGCAACTACGGAAGATCTTTACTGGCAGCAAAGTATAATAATTTCCACGGTATGAAGTGCGGGGGATCCTGGACAGGTGGATCCGTGAACCTGGCAACTAAAGAAGAATACACACCAGGAACATTGACAAATGTCCGAGATAATTTCAGAACGTACCCGAGCATATATGAAGGTATAAAAGGACATTTTCAATTTCTGCAGTATGCCAGGTATAAAAACCTGAAGGATGCAACCTCACCACGTGACTATTTAGAAAAGATCGTGAAAGATGGTTACTGCACATCATCCACCTATATTAATAGTTGTATGAATCTCATTGAGAAGTTTTCACTGACTGATTATGACTAAACCCCGGACCCAGGAGACAGTTTTCTGTATCTCCTGGGTTCTTCTTTGTCCTCCGGATCCGGTGGACATGTTCCCATGTACATTAGTTATATGTTTCACGTGAAACATATATGTTCTATACAATATATAAATTATATATGTTATATAACATTTTGGAGTGGTGCGAATGTATGTTCTGTTGACGGAATATCGTTTTAATTGACGGAATGTTATCGAAATATCGTTAGGTATCAC
>Ga0247608_10006379_pt1 | contig 12420 bp, 12 predicted proteins | sample 176DNAGHGlowgp2_FD_193490 | JGI IMG/M metagenome (GOLD analysis project Ga0247608, IMG submission 193490) | Sheep rumen microbial communities from Palmerston North, Manawatu-Wanganui, New Zealand - 1766 DNA GHGlow gp2 | ecosystem: Host-associated > Mammals > Digestive system > Stomach > Rumen ... | reverse complement strand
ACTATCCAAATATGGTTATAAAGTCGATTGTTCTATCACTTCTGGCATAAATTGGATTAATCAGAAAGGCGCAAATAAACCTGGGCCAGATTATAGCAAAGAGAGTACAAGTGTTCACTCAATTGGCAATTCTCTTGAAATGTGGGAAGTGCCGATGACGATAAGGAAAATGCACAACGTTTCCATAAGGAAAAAATCTGGGATTATTACTCTTGGAAAAGATGTAATTAAAAATATTTTGGGAAGAAACGTCTGGCTACGACCGGCACTTTTCCATTTTGAGGATTTAAAAAAGCTCATTAATGTTATCGAAGAAGAAAATGAACAGTACTTGGAATTTATGATGCATTCTTCTGAATTAATGCCCGCTGGTTCTCCATACTACACGACGCAGGAAGAAATTGAGATGATGTATACTGAACTGAATTTGTTATTTGAATATGTATCAAAGAAAGGTTATTGTGGATCGACTTTAACAGAAATGCAAAAAAGTCTTTCATTACAAAGGTGATATAATGAATTTTGTAGTACATAATATGTTGATTAGAGTTAAGAAAGATTGGGAGACTCTTATTAAGAATTCAGGTATTGATGACATATATAGAAGCTATGAATTCTTTAGAATATGTTTAAACTATAGGATTTCATCTGTTTCAAATATTAAAAAAAGAAATATAATATCTAAGTTCATAGTTTGTTTTGAAAATGGCGTTCCGAAATGTATAGCCCCATTGATTTTTGATAACACTCCGAAAAAAAGCATTAGATTGTTAGGTCACGGCACTAATGCGGGTACGCTAGATTTTATTTATGATGCAAATGATAAAGAATATGCAGCTGCAACGTATAAGTATATTAGGAAAAAATATCCTGAATATAGTTTAGAGTTCTATTTTGTACCTTCGTTAAGTCCTCTATGTAGAATGATGGAGCGAACAGAGGAATTTAATAATTATGATGTATATATTGAAACGTATGAAAGTTTTTTTTCATCATTATCCAAAAGCACACGTCAAAACATAAGAACTTCGTATAATAGGCTTACTAAAGACGGAAAAGAATATCAGTTGAAAATATATGGATGTTGTGAAGAAGGCATCGAATCAATAATTAAAGAAGCAAACATGGTTTATCAGCGCAGACGATTAGTTTGGGAAGATAGTACAGTCGAACTATCTCCCAAAACTATTTATAAAATTTATAAAAGAGATGTTGTCTATCAGACAATGAGGAAACTGTCATCATCTAAAATTGTCTGTTTATTCATTGATGGGCAATTAGCGGCGTTTTTTATGGGGTACGAATATGATAATCAAATTCGAATTCCTAGGTTAGCTATTGACGATGCGTATTCAAGATATAGTCCTGGAATGATACTTATTTGCGAATATTTAAAGCAAAGTCCTGAAAATTTCCATTTTGATTTAGGTCGAGGCGATGAAAGTTATAAATCAAAGCTTAATGGTATAGTATATAAAACATATAATTTGAGTAACAAACATAAGGTGTGATATAATTGTCAACTATAGAGAAGAATAAATCTTTGGCTGTATCCATGGTGTGGAAATTGTTAGAACGTGCCAGTGTTCAAATTATCACTTTAGCTACACAAATAGTTTTGGCACGTATTATTGCTCCTGAAAGATTTGGTAGCCTTTCTTTAATTGTAGTTTTTTATAATATAGCTGATCTATTAGTCCAAAAGGGATTTGGTTCATCATTAATCAGAAAGAAAGATATTAAGCAAGAAGATATTGATTCTGTTACTGTTGTAAGCAGCTTAGTAGCAGTACTCTCGTTTTTGGTCATAATGATATGTGCTCCACTTGTAGGCTGGTTTTATCATGATGATTCTATAGTTAACCCGTTAAGAGTACTTTCTGTTAATTTGCTCATATCTCCGATTTATTGCGTATATAACTCAATACTTATACGTAATATGAAGTTTAAAACTATTTTTTATAGGGGGCTTGCTGCTTCAATCATTTCTGGAGTGATAGGAATAACTCTTGCTCTAATGGGCGGAGAAGTCTGGGCTTTAGTCGCTCAAATGATTGCAAATCAAATAGTCATTACAATTATGATGGTCAAAGCAGAAAAAGTAACTATTCGATTTAGATTTAATAAACAAGCTTTTAAAGAGGTGTTCAGTTTTGGAAAAAATGTATTGTTAACTGAATTGCTTCTTACCTTAGTCGAGAACTTGCGGACCATTCTTATAGGAAAAAAGTATAGCACATCGGATCTCGCATATTATGACAGAGGACAGATTTATCCTGCAACTTTAATGCGTGCCATTAACGATACGTTATTCTCAACTTTATTACCCCATTTATCAAAATGTCAAGATAATATCAATGAAATAAAAAGACAGTTTACTCGGCTTGTGTATATTTCATGCGTTGTAATCATGCCTATTTTTATTGGCTTAGCTTCTATTTCTAATGAAGTGATCCTAATACTGCTAACAGATAAATGGTCTTCTGCTGTGATATATATGCAGATATTCTGTTTGTATCAAGCTTTATTCCCGTACCAAATTGTATCGAAAGCTGCATTGTATGCTATCGGTGTAAGTGAACGTGTTTTAAGATTGGAAATAATCAAAGCGGTATTTTCGTTGTGTTTGATGGTAGTTTCTTTGTATTTTGGAGTTGTTTATGTTGCTATTTCACTGATTATTGTTCGGTTATTTAGTGATGTGTTATACATTCTTTCAGTTGAGAAGTCGATTGGAAAGACGCATATTTTTATCAATACATTAAAACCGATATGTGCATCTATCATTATGTTTGGCTTAAATTATATAGTCGGTATTTGTAAATTGCCAATTTGTTTATCATTGACTATTAAGCTCTTGCTTGGTATTTCGTCTTATGTAATAGTAATGTCTGTTTTAGATATTAAGATGGCTAAGAGTATCTTTTCAAGAATTAGGAGGAAATAATGAAGATACTATTAATAGGTGAAATCTATTCAAACAATTTGGGCGATCAATTAGTTTATGAGACAACGCGCTATCAACTAGAACAGATTTATCCAAATGCCAGTTTTGAAATACTTGATATAATGGGTAGGAATAAACCGGTTATGAAACCTCAGAATATAAACCATAATGAACCAGAAGTCTCACATTTTAAAGAGTACGTAAGAAATAATCTCGGGAAAAACATGTTCATGAATCATGTACTTTCTATTCGAAGTGCTCGGTGTTTAAAGTCATATTATGAAAAGACAATTCAATCAAGTAAATTCGATTTAGCAGTCTTTACTGGCGGACAATTAGTATCAGATATGTTTGTAGAATACATATATTTTATATGTAAAATATTGTCTATGAAATCAATCCCTTATGTTTTTAATGCTGTGGGTTTGGGCGTTATTAATAAGATAAGCATTCAAAGATATAAGAAAATCTTTTCAGCATCATCAATGAAAGCAATTACTTGTCGAAGTAATGCTGATGATTTTAATAGGATTTTTTTTGACTCTGATGAAATTGCAGTTGAAACATTTGATACTGCAGTATCTGTAAGAGAGCTATATAACCGTAATACATACCCTTCAAATGAAACTGTGGGATTAGGAATTATGTATACAACACGAATCCCGCGAGTTGAATTGCTACGATTTTGGACTGAACTAATTGAGAGATTGGAATGTGATAAGATTAATTGGAAAATCTTTACTACTGGGTGCACTCAGGATTATTATTTAGCACTTGATGTGCTGAACAGTTTACAAATGCATGAAAAACAAAAGGATAAATTGCTTTTTGACATTCCAACCTCAAGTAAAGAATTAGTTGAAAATATTCAAGAGTTTAGTATGATTGTTTCTTTTAGGTTACATAGCCATATAATAGCATATTCTTATAGCATTCCTTCAGTTGCAATATATTGGGACAATAAATTAGTGGATTTCTTTAAGAAGATAAACAGAAACAATCATGTATTTAAGATTAATTGTAATATAGACGGAATTGTTTCTGATATCCATGTGAACCTAGGTTTGAATGGAACTTTAAATAATGAAGATGAAATGGCTAATGTGCTGTCAAATCTGAAAAAGCATATATTAAAAATTACTTCGCTGAGTTCGTAAAGGAGATAATATCTATGTCATTATTCAAAAACGCAACCCTTATGATTACAGGAGGAACAGGGAGTTTTGGAAATGCCGTTCTAAATCGTTTCCTAAAAACAGATATCGGAGAAATTCGAATTTTCTCACGTGACGAGAAGAAACAAGATGATATGCGTCATCACTTCCAGGCTACAATGCCTGAGGTAGCAGATAAAATAAAGTTCTACATAGGTGATGTAAGATCACTTGAGTCAGTTAGAGGAGCAATGTATGGTGTTGATTACATATTCCATGCAGCAGCTTTGAAACAGGTACCTTCATGTGAGTTTTTCCCTATGGAAGCAGTAAGAACTAATGTTATTGGTACAGACAATGTTCTAACCGCTGCTATTGAAGCTGGCGTTAAGAGCGTTATCTGCTTATCAACTGATAAGGCGGCTTATCCGATAAATGCTATGGGTATTTCCAAAGCGCTTGAGGAAAAGGTAGCTATCGCTAAGTCAAGAACTTCTGGCAAGACTAAAATCTGCTGTACTCGCTATGGCAATGTTATGTGCAGTCGTGGTTCTGTTATTCCGCTTTGGATCGATCAGATTCAGAATGGACAGCCTATTACATTGACTGAACCTAAAATGACTCGTTTTATCATGTCACTTGAAGAAGCAGTTGATCTCGTTCTCTTTGCATTTGAGAACGGTGAGAATGGTGACCTCCTAATTCAGAAGGCACCTGCCTGCACAATTCAGACTCAGGCTGAGGCTGTTTGCGAGCTTTTTGGTGGTAAAAAAGAAGATATCAAGGTTATCGGAATTCGTCATGGTGAGAAAATGTATGAGACTCTTCTTACAAATGAAGAATGTGCTAAAGCAGTTGATATGGGCAATTTCTACCGTGTGCCTGCTGATAATCGCGGCCTTAACTATGATAAATATTTCAAGGAAGGTGACAGCAAGCGTGTCACTCTTACAGAATTCAATTCTAACAACACGAAACTTCTGAATGTTGAAGAAACAAAGGCTAAGATAGCATCACTCGCTTACATACAGGAAAGACTTGAAGAAATGAGGAACAAATAAAATGGCACATTGGAAAGAAAACGGAAAACTCAAACTGATGATCATCGTCGGCACACGCCCTGAGATTATTCGTCTTGCTGCGGTAATCAAGAAGTGCCGCAAGTATTTTGATACCATCCTCGTTCACACAGGTCAGAACTACGACTACAATCTGAACGGAGTGTTCTTCAAAGATCTTGGCCTTGCTGATCCGGAACTGTATCTGGATGCAGTCGGTAAGGATCTTGGCGAGACTATGGGCAACATCATTGCTGCTTCATACAAGGCTATGGCTGAGCTTAAGCCTGATGCTGTTCTTGTACTCGGTGATACAAACTCCTGCCTGTCAGTTATCGGTGCAAAGCGTCTGCATATACCGATATTCCATATGGAAGCAGGTAACCGCTGCAAGGATGAATGCCTGCCTGAGGAGACTAATCGCCGTATCGTTGACATTATTTCCGATGTCAATATGGCTTATTCCGAGCACGCAAGAAGATATCTTGCAGACTGCGGTCTGCCTAAGGAGCGTACCTATGTTACAGGTTCTCCTATGGCTGAGGTTCTCACTGAAAACCTTGAAGCTATTAAGGCATCTGATGTTCACTCTCGTCTCGGACTTGAAAAGGGTAAGTACATCCTTCTCTCAGCTCACCGTGAGGAAAACATCGATACCGAGAAGAACTTCACAAGTCTGTTTACTGCTATCAATCAGATGGCAGAGAAGTATGATATGCCTATTCTTTACAGTTGTCATCCACGTTCCAAGAAGCGCCTTGAAGCTTCCGGTTTCAAGCTTGACAGCCGTGTAATTCAGCATGAGCCGCTTGGCTTCCATGACTATAACTGTCTTCAGATGAATGCTTTTGCTGTTGTTTCTGATAGCGGTACACTTCCTGAGGAAAGCAGTTTCTTTACGTCCATCGGACATCCTATCCCTGCAATTTGTATAAGAACATCAACTGAGCGCCCTGAGGCGCTCGACAAGGCTTGCTTTATACTTTCAGGTATTGATACCAAGGGACTGCTGCAGGCTGTGGATACAGCGGTTGAGATGGTCAAGGAAGAAAAGAACGGCGGAGCTATTCCTGTTCCGGATTACACTGATATCAATGTTTCCGATAAGGTCGTGAAGATAATTCAGTCCTATGTAGGCGTTGTCAATAAGATGGTTTGGAGAAAAGACGTATGAATATACTTGTAACCGGAGCAAAAGGCTTTGCAGGCAGAAATCTGGTCGAGAATCTGAAAAACATCCGTGACGGAAAGAATAAGACCAGACCCAATATAACGATTGAAGAAATATATGAATATGATATAGATTCTACGCCCGAGCAGCTTGACGAGTACTGCTCTAAGGCTGATTTTGTGTTTAATCTTGCAGGTGTTAATCGTCCTACTGACCCTGCTGATTTCAAGAAGGGTAACCGTGATTTTGCGGAGACTCTTCTGGAGACTTTAAAGAAGCATAACAGCAAAGCACCTGTAATGGTGTCATCTTCAATCCAGGCTACTCTTGCAGGACGTTTCGGTACTTCAGAGTACGGACTTTCAAAGCGTGCTGGTGAAGAACTCTTCTTCCAGTATGGTGAAGAAACCGGAAACCGTGTCATGGTATATAGATTCCCGAATCTGGTCGGAAAGTGGGTACGTCCTAATTACAATTCTGCTGTTGGTACATTCTGCAATAATATTGCAAATGACCTGCCTATTACAGTCAATGATCCAAGCGTTGAGCTTGAGATGCTTTTCATTGATGATCTTATCGAGGAGATGTTCGATGCTATTGAAGGCAAGGAGCATCATTGTGAGTTTGACGGCGTGAACGCCGTGCTTCAGGACAACGGCAGATATTGCTATGCACCGGTAACACACAAGGCTACATTAGGCCGTATCGTTGAGCTGCTGAACACATTCCATGATCAGCCACAGACGCTTGTTATGCCTGAGATTCCGAATGGAAGCTTTGAGAAGAAGTTGTATTCAATGTATCTTTCATATCTCCCGAAAGAAAAGACTATCTTTGATTTGAAGATGAACTGTGATGATAGAGGAAGCTTTACTGAACTGCTGAAAACCGCAAACTGTGGTCAGTTCAGCGTGAACATCAGCAAGCCTGGAATCACTAAAGGACAGCACTGGCATAACAGCAAGTGGGAATTTTTCATAGTTGTTTCTGGTCACGGTTTGATTCAGGAGCGCAAGATTGGCACCAATGAAATCATTGAATTTGAAGTATCAGGTGATAAGATTCAGGCTATTCATATGCTCCCTGGTTACACACACAACATTATCAACCTGTCTGAGACAGAGAACCTAGTGACAGTCATGTGGGCAAACGAGCAGTTTGATCCGAATCATCCAGATACTTTCTTTGAAAAAGTTTGAAGGGAATATGAATGGAAAAAGCTAAAATCAACTTGAATAACAAGAATATTCTCGTAACAGGCTCTCCCGGTTTTATAGGGGCAAATCTTGTGCTGAGATTGCTCAAAGAAATTAGTAGAGGTACTATTGTCAGTCTTGACAACATAAATGACTACTACGATCCGTCGTTGAAAGAGTACCGCTTGAGCCTGATTGAAAAAACTGCTGAAAAATCAAATGTGAAGCATATTTTCGTTAAGGGCTCAATTGGCGATAAGGCTCTTATAAACAAGCTGTTTGCTGAATATCACTTCGATATAGTTGTAAATCTTGCTGCACAGGCAGGCGTACGCTATTCGATAGATCATCCAGATGTGTACATAGAATCAAATATAATTGGCTTCTACAATATCCTTGAAGCCTGCCGTAATAATCCTGTTGAGCATCTTGTATATGCATCTTCTTCCTCAGTTTATGGTGGGAACAAAAAGGTACCTTTCAGTACAGAAGACAAAGTTGATAATCCTGTAAGTCTATACGCAGCTACGAAAAAGAGCAACGAACTTCTCGCTCACGCTTATTCAAAGCTTTACAATATTCCGTCCACTGGACTACGCTTTTTTACCGTATACGGACCGGCCGGAAGGCCGGATATGTTCTACTTTTCTGCTACAAATACCTTAGCGAAAGATGGAACAATCAAGATATTCAATTACGGTAATTGCAAAAGAGACTTCACCTATATTGATGATATTATTGAAGGTGTGTACCGAGTAATGCAGGGAGCTCCAGTGAAATCTGTTGGTTCAGATGGACTTCCTATTCCGCCATATGCTGTGTATAACATCGGCGGTGGCACTCCTGAGAATCTTCTTGATTATATCAGTACATTACAGGAAGAACTGGTTCGAGCAGGTGTATTGCCGGAAGACTATAATTTTGCGGGGCATCGTGAACTTGTTGGAATGCAGCCGGGAGATGTTCCGGTCACATATGCAGATTCATCTGCCCTCGAACGTGACTATGGCTTTACGCCAAAGATAGGTATTCGTGAAGGATTAAGAAAATTTGCGGAATGGTACAAAGAGTATTACTCTTTATAATCAACTTATAAGATTCTGTGTTTTTTCAAATGGGGAAATCAAGGACGTTTCCCAAGTGAAAATATTAGAGAGGAGGCAAACAATGGCGAATAAGAAAAATCCTGACAGGATAAACAAGGATCATCTAATACGTGTGCGTGTGACAAAAGAAGAACATGATCGGTTTATGGAGAAAGCAGCTAAGAACGGCTATAGATCCGTCAGTGATTATATTCGCACACTTATAGATGACAAAGCTGAGTAAGCTGGTGAAGTAATACATAATTCTTTAAATTAAAACAAATACTATTAAATCGGGGCTTGGCCCCGATTTTTTCATTTGGCTTGATTTTTTGACTCTGATATGGTATACTGTTATCAACGAAAAATGAAAGCTGGTGCATTGATAATGGGAAGCCTTTTTAATCCAGGAAATACAGAGTTTACTGAGTCTGTAAACGCTGAGATTTATATTGATAAAACGGAACTCATAGATTATGCTAATAAGGTTTTGCGTACTCCTCAAAAGTATATTTGCGTCAGCCGTCCGCGCCGTTTCGGCAAGTCAACTGCTGCAAATATGCTTACTGCCTATTACAGTAAGGGCTGCGATTCCAGAGAACTCTTTGCTCCATATAAGATAGCAGGAAGAGCTTCATTTGAAAAGCACTTGAATAAGTATAATGTTATTCATATAAATATGGTGAAATATCTAAGTGAAGCCAAAAACGTTGGAGAAATGCTAAGATTCATCGAGGAAGATATTATCGGCGACATTACTGATAACATGCCAGGGCTTGTAATGCCAAGACGTGTTAACGTAATAAATGTACTGGACAAGGCGTTTCAACAGTTTGGTACTCCTTTTGTCTTTATCATTGATGAGTGGGATTGCGTTTTCAGAAAGAAAAAGATTGATACCGATTCCCAGACAGCGTATCTCGATTTTCTAAGAAATCTTCTGAAAGATCAAAGCTATGTAGCGCTTGGCTATATGACAGGTATTCTCCCGATAAAGAAATATGGCGAACATTCTGCAATTAATATGTTCACAGAGATTTCTATGACTGACCCGAGAGAGTATTCAGAAGTAACAGGCTTCACTGAAGCAGAAGTAAGTGAACTGTGCCAGAAGTATAATATGCCATTTGAAGAAACAAAGCGTTGGTACGACGGATATTATCTCAGAGGTGTATCCATATATAATCCAAGATCGGTCGTTCTGTCAATGACAGGCGGTTATTTCAGCAACTACTGGACTTCTACTGAGACATACGAAGCTTTGAAGGAACATATTCAACGGAATTTTGACGGCCTGAAAGATAAAGTTACTAAGATGATAGCAGGGGAGAGCGTAGGAGTAAATACGGCTAAGTTCCAGAATGATATGACATCTCTCAAAAGTGCCGATGATGTGCTGACGCTGCTTGTTCATCTGGGCTATCTTACGTTCAGAGCAACAAATGAAACAGGATATGGCGAAGTATGGATACCTAACAGCGAGGTCCGTCAAGAATTCATTAATTCGATAGAGGACGGCGGCTGGGAAAATCTGATGAAAGCCATCAATGATTCCGATAAGCTGCTTGATGCTACACTAAACGGTGACGCAGAAACTGTTGCAGCATTGGTGGAACGTTCCCATAGTGATAATACATCTATTCTGCAATATAACGATGAAAACTCTCTTGCCCGTGTTATCTCGCTTGCATACTACACTGCTCAGAACAAGTATATCATGCATCGTGAACTTCCTACTGGTAAAGGTTTTGCCGATATAGTTTTCATTCCGAGAAAGCATATTGACCTTCCTGCTATAATTGTTGAGCTGAAACATAATAAGACTTCCGGTGCTGCCATAGAGCAGATAAAGCAGAAAAAGTATACTGAAAAGATCGCACAATACACTGGTGAAATTCTTCTTGTTGGAGTCAATTATGACGATGATAAGGGACATATCTGTGAGATTGAGAAGTATATTAAAGAGTGAGTCTATCTATTAGCCTCTACAATTGTCAGGTAGTTAAAGTATAATGCTGTACAATCAAATACAACTGTGGTGGGGGGATACTATGAATGAGTGCAAGAAGATACCGATAGGGATAGAAGATTTTAAAATACTGAGGGAGCGTAACTGCTATTTCATCTTTACTGCTGATAAAAGTAATCATAGCTTTGATAAAGCTTTTAAGGCTCAAAAACACGTTCAGGATTATGTATTTACCGACGTAACAGGAAGCTTTTATCTGTTCTTTATGTGGCGGAAAGCTTAATCATAAAAAAGGAAAGTACGGAGACTTCTTTGGATGTGAGAATTATAGAACCACCTGATGCAGCTGTACACGAAATATTAGAAAGACAAAGGCTGAATATTGATGATGCTGAAACGTATGTTGCTTGTTCTTGTCGTGAATATACAATCGGAGTATCTATTTTACATATTTGGAATTTAAATAATTTTTTGTTGGCATAAGATTGCATTCTATATTCTGATATGCTATAATATAATTAAAACTGAGAAGGGAGGGCTATATTATGTACTATATAATGAACAAAGACCGTATTATTGCGGAATTTGATTACATAAAGAATGAACTCGGTACAGCTGCGCCTCAGTTGGTATCAGGTTGCCTTCCTGAGATATATGGCGAAATGAAGCTGAAAAGCTGGCTTGAAACTCGACGCAGTGCTAAACATCGTGCAGAAATAGCACGTATGCTTCGAAATCTCGGAATGACGGATCTCAAAAGCTTCTTAGATGTATCACTTGGATTGACGCTTACAGATACACTGTGGGTAAAAGAAGAACATTCCGACAGCAAATGGGAAGACGTTAATCTTTACGATAATGAATTCAGCGAGATAATATCACAGACGGCTTTTATGGGCGGAATATCAGACTTGAGTTTTAAGACAACCTCACCTGAGTACGGTACTGATGGTATGCTCCCTAAGTGCTGGGTAAGGCGTAATGATGTTGTTTATCTGCTGAAAGGCGGTACTAAAGGATTCAATGGCGCAGGATTTGAGCCTTACTCTGAATACTTTGTTTCTCAACTTGAAACCGCTCTTGATATAGATCATATCGTGTATGATCTTGATTGCTATCATGAACGAATAGTGAGCAGCTGCAAGCTTATTACCTCTAAAGAAATAAGCATGATTCCGTCAGTATATTACTTCAAGAACTGCTCAGAATTATCTGAATATCTTGCCTGTGCTGACAGGCTTAAAGTTGGTGATAAACTGCGAGAAATGCTTGTGCTTGATGCCCTGACGTGTAATTACGATCGCCATTTGAACAACATACAATTCCTTGTGGACTCAGATACTTTTGAGATTTTAGGCCTTGCTCCTGTATTTGATAACGGTATAGGATTATGCAGCCATTGCATGAAAGAAACAGCTGAAGCATTTATTGAGTATGGAAGCGACCACATTCCGTTTGCATATTACAGCTTTGATGATCATATTCCTCAGCTTATGAGCAAGGAAATGTATAACAGGCTTAATAGCATTAAAGATTTCAGTTTTGTCAATCACAAGGAGTATCCAGTCTCTGATGAGAGACTTACAGCTCTGAATGGATTCATACAGCATAGGATTCACAAGTTACTTGATTTATTCAATGGATAAACATAAAATGGAAATGAAAAAGCCTCCGCGAAGGAGGCATGGCATTATTATTTATAGTTTTTATACTATTGCTGGTTGGATTGTACTGAAAGAAAAAGTGGCAGCAACGCTGGCAGCAACCGGAGCAAAAAACTTGTTCCGATGCTTCATCGGTGCTTTTTAGAAAACGCCTATTTTACGCGCTTTATAGCACT
>Ga0247608_10006378_pt1 | contig 12420 bp, 10 predicted proteins | sample 176DNAGHGlowgp2_FD_193490 | JGI IMG/M metagenome (GOLD analysis project Ga0247608, IMG submission 193490) | Sheep rumen microbial communities from Palmerston North, Manawatu-Wanganui, New Zealand - 1766 DNA GHGlow gp2 | ecosystem: Host-associated > Mammals > Digestive system > Stomach > Rumen ... | reverse complement strand
GCGAAAGCATAACAAACGTGTCGTATTAGGTGCTTTCGGGATGGATTGGTATTGGGTTCATGAATGTACCACAACAATGCCGCTACGATATAGCGACTTCAATATCGGAAAGGAATTGCGAACCAATGATGATGCCTTGAAAGAAAGAAAAGACTGGTTGGGTACAGCGAAAGAAAAACTCAATAAAATGATAGCAGAAGACTGCGATGCTATTGTTTCTGGCTTATATGAATATCAGGTATGCTATCAAACTGCATTCCCTGCAAAAACGACTTTCATTCCCTATCCTATTATTCCAAAAGAGCAGAAACTCTACAAGATTCCCCGTCCTCTGAAAATCTTCACTGGCATTAGTAAATCCAGAAGCGAATACAAAGGAACAGATATCATGCTGCAAGCCGCAAAAAATATCGCTGAAAAATATCCTGGACTTATCAGTTTACAGATAGCAGAAGGAGTTCCTTTCAAGCAATACGTCCGCATGATGCAAGAATGCGATGTTATTCTTGATCAATTATATAGTTACACTCCGGCGATGAATGCATTGGAGGCTATGTCGCAAGGTATAGTAGTCATTGGAGGCGGCGAACCTGAAAACTATGAGATACTCCACGAAACGGAGTTACATCCTATCATTAACGTTCTTCCGAACTATGAGAGTGTCTATCACGAATTAGAAGAACTGGTATTGCATCCAGAACGCCTTCCTGAACTGAAACGACAAAGTGTCACCTACATCCAAAAGCACCACGAACACATCAAAGTGGCGCGCCAGTATGAACAACTTTATCAGCGCATTCTATGAAAATTGTATGTTTAAAAGGCGGACTTGGCAATCAGATGTTTGAGTATTGTCGTTACCGTTTATTGTCTGAAAATCAAAGAAACGGAAACGTATATTTGTTTCGTGATATCAGAAGACTCAAACAGCACAATCATTTATCGATTTTCGACTGTTTCGATTTGCCCGTTCCCAAACAGGCGATGTGGATTTCATGGCTGGTTTATGGCATGAAGGCTTTGCGGGAACTCCATTTCTTTCCTCGACTTTATGACGATGAACGAGATGATTGCATACTTATTGACGACTACAGTCAGGACAAACGATTTATTCAAAATGCAAAGGAACTCTTTCACTTCAAAACAATCTCATCTGAACAAACCCAGAAATATCTATCTGAGATACAGTCATCGGCATTTCCTGTAGCGATTCATATAAGAAGAGGTGATTATTTGAATCCCATCAACATGAAAAACATCGGCCTATGTAGTCCTGAATACTATCAACAGGCGATATCCCTTATTAAAAAAAGGTATCCAGCGGCACAGTTTTATATTTTTTCAGACGATTTGGAATGGACCAAGAAACATATACTCGCTGAATCTGCAATATATGTGCATCACGAGGAATCTGATCCTGATTATGTTGACTTGTATCTGATGACGCATTGCAAGGCACATATCATTGCCAATTCCACCTTCAGTTTTTGGGGAAGTTGGTTGGCCGACCATCAAGAACATTTATGTATCTATCCTTGCAAATGGTATCAGAATCCCAACTGGGTGACACCTGATATATTTCCTGAGCATTGGATTTCTATCTAATACGGATTGGTTATCAACAAAGAAAAAGGGCATGTCGTAAATGACACGCCCTTACGTTTTCCAAAGATACTTTTTGCTTATTCAGCAGCAGGAGCTTCTTCTGCAGGAGTCTCTGCAGCTGTTTCCTCTACTGGAGCTTCAGCTGTTTCAGCAGCTTCCTCTACAGGAGTTTCCTCAACGGGTGCCTCTGCTGCAGCGGCAGCAGCCTTCTTGTCAGCTACTTTCTTAGCAATCTCTTCGTTTACTTTCTTTTCAGCTTCAAGTTCTTTAGCCGCAGCATCTTTCTTTGCTTTTGCTTCTGCGTCGCGAACGGCATCAAGACCCTTCTGCTTGTCAGCCTTCCATGCGTCAAACTTCTTCTGTGCAGCAGCCTCGTCGAAAGCGCCCTTCTTTACACCTCCGCGGAGATGCTTCATCAGGTAAACGCCCTCACCCTTGAGGATGTTACGTACAGTGTCTGTTGGCTGAGCACCAGTCTCAACCCAATAGAGCGCACGGTCGAAATTCAAATCTACTGTGGCAGGATTGGTATTAGGATTATAAGTACCAATCTTCTCAGTAAATTTACCATCACGTGGTGCGCGAACGTCGGCGATAACGATGCGGTAAACTGCATAACCTTTACGACCACCGCGTTGCAATCTGATTTTTGTTGCCATTTTTAATTGTTTTTTGAATGATTAAATTTTGAATTTCATGCTACCATCTCGTAATAGCGGCTGCAAAATTACTCATTTTTTTGAAAATGGCAAACAAATCTGTCTCTTTTCTTTTATGAAAGCGCAAAAATCGTACATATTCGTACTAGTATTAAGAATTATTTTGTATTTTTGCACCAATCATGAGCATACAACTATCTATATTGATTCCTACCTTTAACGACGACTGCATCGAACTGATAAGCGAGCTGCGTCGTCAGGCAGATGCGTGCAAAGGATTGAACTATGAGATTATCGTTGCCGATGATGGTTCTACGAATCAGGAATTAATAGCTACTCATGAAAAGATAAATTCTTGGGAACATTGTCTCTTCGTTCGGAAGGAAGAGAATGTCGGACGGGCAGCTATCAGAAACTTTCTAGCTTCTCAAGCTCAATATGTCTGGCTGTTGTTTATTGACTCTGATATGTCGGTCGTCAGAGATGATTTCATACAAAACTATATTTCTTCTCCTCTTAATGGCATCAGATATGGCGGTTACGAAGTAATTGGCAACGATCGTACAAACCTTCGCAACACTTATGAATGTGCTTTTGCTTCGAAACATACCATCGAGCATCGCCGTAAGGAACCTTACAAGCATTTCCATACGAGTAACTTCATGACCTCAAAACAACTGATGGAGCAGTTTCCGTTTGATGAACGCTTCCGATATTATGGTTATGAAGACGACATCTATGGAAAATGCATGATGGAAAATCATATTCCTATCGAACACATCGATAACCCCATCGGTTTTTCGAGGTTTGAATCCAATGAAGAATTCCTCAGAAAAACGGAAGAGGGTTTGCGTACGCTCATGCAATTCAGTGATGAGTTGGCGGATTATTCATCTATCATCACTGTTTTCAACCAACTAAAAAGGTGGAAGCTGACTCCTTTGTTGAGCGTCTTCCACCAATTATTTCATCGTTTGGAATACCGCAATCTCTGCGGAAGAATCCCGTCTCTGTTGCTATTCAAGCTCTATAAATTGGGCTATTATAGTATGTTACAACGTAAAAAGTAGCAACAAGGAGCTTTCTAAAGTTCTTCACATTCTTGCAGCCACAGTTGAGCGTTTGCATCACTCGGCATGCGCCAGTCGCCACGTGGAGAAAGGCTCACACTACCTACTTTCGGCCCATCGGGCAGACAGCTGCGCTTGAACTGCTGGTTGAAGAAACGGCGGAAGAAAGTAGTCAACCATTTTTTGATGGTCGCGTCATCGTATGTAGATGCTTCTTCCCCACCCAGATTCGCCTGGAAAGCTATCTTTGCCAACACAAAAATCTTCTTCGGTCGGAACCCGTAGCGCAAAGCATAATAGAGGAAGAAGTCGTGCAGTTCATAGGGTCCTACCAAGTCTTCGGTCTTCTGTTTGATATTACCTTGCTCATCGGCAGGAATCAGCTCAGGCGAAATCGGTGTATCTATAATATCTAATAAGGTGTTGCGCGACTGTTCGTCCATTTCGGTCTCAGCTACATAGCGAACCAGGTATCGTATCAGGGTCTTGGGAATGCTGGCATTGACACCATACATCGACATGTGGTCACCATTGTATGTCGCCCATCCCAGTGCCAGCTCCGACAGGTCTCCTGTGCCGATAACCAGTCCTCCAAGCTCGTTGGTCAAGTCCATCAATATCTGCGTACGTTCACGAGCCTGTGAGTTTTCGTAAGCCACGTCGTGCACATTTGCATCATGACCGATATCCTCGAAATGCTGCATCACCGCTTTGGCAATACTGATTTCCTTCATCGTAATACCGAGACTCTTCATCAACGATACGGCATTATGATAGGTGCGGTCAGTGGTACCGAAGCCCGGCATCGTGACGCCCACAATTCCTTTGCGGTCGTAACCTAATTTATCAAATGTTTTCACGCACACCAGTAGCGCCAGCGTGGAGTCAAGTCCACCGCTGATACCGATAATAGCCGTCTTGCTATGGGTGTGAACCATACGTTTGGCAAGTCCTGCTACCTGGATGTTGAAAATCTCCTCGCACGAACGCTGCATGTTCTCCGTCTTCGGAATAAATGGATGGACATCCACTTTGCGGTAGTTTAGCATATCATCAGCAACGTTTTCCTTCTTGTCATCATCGATGTCAAACGGCTCCTGATCCAATCGGAACACGTCAGCTGTCTCTCCACGCTGGGCATTGACAAAGGTTGTATTCCGTTTACGTTCAGCACGTAGCAGTTCTACGTCAATCTCTGAAATCACCAACTGTGCATCAAAAGAGAAACGTTCGGACTCAGCCAGCAGTTTTCCGTTCTCATAGATAAGTCCGTTACCACCATAAACCACATCCTGAGTGCTCTCTCCAAACCCACAACTACTATACACATAACCACTCATCGTGCGTGCACTCTGCTGAGCTATCAGCGACTTCAGATAATCGTGTTTACCAATCAATTCGTCACTGGCAGACAGGTTGAAGATGAGGTCTGCACCAGCCAAAGCCAGGTGATTGCTCGGTGGTACTGGTGCCCATACATCCTCACATATCTCCACACCAAACGTCACACCCTGTTCGGTCTTGAACAGCTGCGGTTGTTTGGTCAACGTAATGGTAGTGCCTGCATAGTCGATGGTTTCTTCGTCGTTGATGTCCTGTGCAGAAGCAAACCAACGCTTCTCATAGAACTCACCGTAATTAGGTAGATAGGTCTTTGAAACAAGCGTATCGAGCCAACCATTACAGATGACAACGGCACAATTCAGCAACAGTTTGCCCGTATCGACCGGTACGCCCACAATTACAGCCAGACGTTTGTTCTCCGTGAATTGGCGCAAGTCGATAACTGCCTGTTCAGCTTCGTCAATCAACAACCGCTGTGCAAACAAGTCCTGACAAGTGTAGCCCGTCAGACAAAGTTCTGGAAACACCAAAATCTCTACTCCTTTATTTTCAGCCTCAACTATCTGCGCCTTGATTTGCTCCAGATTGTACTTCACGTCGGCTACCCTTACCGAAGGGATAGCTGCAGCCACTCTTACAAAACCGTGTTTCATATTTTTATTTATTTGATTGTCACTTGCGTAGCACCATAACCATACTCTTGGAACGATGCATCCTGATATGGATATTGCTTGTACTTGTAGTTGAGTTCATGAATCACACTTTGGCGAAGCACTCCCTCACCTTTACCGTGAATAAAAATTAACTTCTGTCCTTTCTTCGATTTATACTGTTCCAATGTCTTGCGGAAAACATCCAGCTGATAATCAAGAATATCGGCAGCACTCATTCCAACCGTCGTTTCCAACAAAGCATCAGCATGCAGATCTACGATAATTTTATCATCCTTGAGACGCTGATTAATAGGACGTGATTTGCTTTGTGACTTTTCGTAACGACGCACAAGTTCATTGCGACGGGCAGCTGTTTTCGTGGACGCAGTTGCTTTCTCTCCCACCCCGTCCTTGCGATACAACTCCGATTTCAGTTGTTTGGCATCGATAACCAGTGGACGTGTAGGAACATCATTTTCAATAATCGGATATACCAATGCGGGGGTTTCAAAGAAATCATTCTCTTGGAATGTATGCAACTTATAGAATTTCACCGGGTCTATGCGGAACTGCACATCTACACTCGGTTTCAACATGAATCTCTTCTCTCGCTTGTAAGCTATCAGTTGCACACAGGCATGCATCATCTCATTCAAACTATCGCGTCCGAATTCCTCAATAAATTCTTTCGTATTCGGCTCCACCTCGCCTACGGAACGAACATGCCAACTGGCACCTTCTGCCGACAGGTAGCTATAATGAATATAGTAATTGCAGTCGTTGACGATATAGGCCTCAAACCTTGTGTTTGTCATGTTATGGACATCAATCGGAACAAAGACGATATACACAGACAACAGATCACCGCCCTTGCGTTCTTCTATCTTGGGTACATAACCATCAGACGGATCGCTGTCTGGTTCTTCGATATCAATTTGTTGATTGGCCCTCAATCTTTCCCTGATGGAGCGTGTATCCAACTCATCATCGTTTTGTTTTTCTTTCATCTGGACTTTGTTTTCAACCACATGCAAAGTACTATAGTCTTCATTACCCACTACAACTACATCGTTGATTTGCATGGGTATTTCAAAACCATCTTCATCTTCTACCAAAACGATATTCTTACCCTGAAAGCCCGCAACTTTGCCACCTCCAGTTTCGCTTAAGAACCTAACCTGATCACCTATTTTCATTGTTTTATTATTTTCGTTATGTCGTAATGATGAGATTATGGTATTAATAAACTACTGTCTCCATAACTCAAGAAACGGAATTCATGTGCAAGTGCATAGTCATAGATTTTATGCCAGTCTCCTTTCACAAAAGCGCTAACCAACAACAACAATGTACTTTGCGGCTGGTGGAAATTGGTTACTAACATCTTCACTATTTTGTAGTCATATCCAGGCGCAATGATAATCTGCGTACTTGAATGAAGCGTTTGTAAACGATGTTTTACCATCATATCAACGATTGCCTGCAATGCTTCACGTGGACTGATGGTGCATCCTTGTTCAGCTAATTCATACGGCTCCCATTGGCTCACATGCAGGTCGCCTTCTTCTAATTGTGAGTTCCTGCATAGCTTAACACCTATATAATATAAGCTCTCCAACGTACGGACACTGGTTGTTCCGACAGCGATTGCAGAACAATCGTGTGCCAGCAACTTTTCAATCGTCTGGCGTTTTACACTAATATACTCTGTGTGCATTTCATGCCCTTCGATCTCCTCACTCTTTACGGGCTTGAATGTACCAGCACCCACATGAAGGGTCAACTCCTCACGGTCAACACCATGTTCATCAATCGCTTTGAGTACATCATTTGTGAAATGCAAACCTGCTGTCGGAGCTGCAACGCTACCTTTGATTTTCGAGTAAACTGTCTGATAAGTGGTTTTGTCACTCTCTTCAGTTTCTCTATTGAGATATGGCGGAATAGGCAGTTCACCGATAGCCTCAATAACCTCTGCAAATGAGAAATGGTTGTTGTCCCAAGTGAAAGAGATGCGTTTTCCATCAGAAAGTGGATCTTTCTCTGCACAAAACGTCACCTTTTCACCACCTATCTCTAACTCCCTCTTCAGCGTTCCTTCTTTCCATTTCTTTGCATTGCCAACTAAACAATTCCAACTACATGCCCCTCGTGTTTGGAACATCAGTTCATAATCGTTTGGTACAGCAGGTTCCAAAAGGAATACTTCTATCAGGGCACCTGTTTCTTTGCGGAAATGTATTCGTGCCTGAATCACTTTCGTGTTGTTAAAAACCATCAAAGCCCCCTTAGGAAGGTATGAGACGATATGATAGAACACATCTTCGGAAACCTCTCCATGTTGATAAACCAACAATTTGGAATGGTCACGCTCAGCTATCGGATATTTGGCTATCCGTTCATCGGGAAGAGAATAGTTATAATCAGCAATATGTATATGTTTCGGATTCATCATTGGAAATCTAAATAGCAATAATCACACTTCGGATAATAGAATAGATAAACGTCAGTACCATCACCGTATAGACAATATTCAAATCGACAAGGGCATACCCAGTTGTCGTATAATGAGTGGAAACGAACTTTGACTTAGTGCCCACAAACTGATAAAAGCGCTGATAGAACAGATAGACACAGAAACCTACGATGCTTCCCCACAATAATCCGATGATAATATCAGAAGGATAATGCACTCCCAAATACAGCCGCGTCCAACAATTTGTCAACGACCAAACAACCATGAATATGGTAAATGTGCGTTGACGTACCAACATAGCAAAAAAGATTGCAATAGAGAAAGTGTTTGATGCATGTCCAGAGAAGAAACTGTAGTCTGTTGGACAAAATCCTTCAACAGTGTCTATGTACATTTTCACCGATGGATCTTGACAGGGACGTAAACGGGCCACAACGGGTTTCATAATTCCGTCGGCTAAACCATCAGACAACAAGAAACACAATGCACAGGCCATGACGACGAGAAGTATCTGACGCATATTCTCATTGTTTCTCATCACAATCCAGAACAAAGAAACATACAATGGAATCCACGTCAGGATCATTGTCAGCGTACTCGCCAATCCATCAATAAACAGAGAGTCGCTTCCATTAAAAAACTGCAATATCTCTCGATCTGTCTGAAGCAGGAAATCCATCATCATATTCCGATTTCGTCTATATGGTTTGTTTGATTACGTCTAATCAATGAAAGATTTTAGATTTGTTCTATCTGGTTGCTTGTCAACCATCCCTCGCGTCCATCAGCCAAACGTATTCCACGCCATTGATTCAGCGACCGGTCGGTAATTTCCACACGCGTTCCTTCATGCAAATAGAACAACGATGTAGAGTTGGTGGCGGGGGTTTCCTTTACAGGTACCGATGGAACTACAACGATAGCACCGTTTCGTTCTGTCAATTCACAACGTTGTTGATAGGCAAACACGTTGGCAAACACAAACAGTATCAAGAAGAAAATTCCTCCAAAGAATCCTATCTTCCGTTTCCATATCTTTTCAGTAAAAAGGTAAACCAATACCAGTACCAACACCAAGATCATACTGAGGATAGCAGTATATGCCCATCCATCAACGCTCATCATATTTACCAGCGAGCGATACCATGTGACAAAAAACATTTCTGATGCAGGAGTAATCTTGTCGATGGTCTTGCTGCGTGCCATCTGTAGGTTGAAGCGGATATCATCGTCTGAAGGCGACAACAATAATGCCCGTTCGTATGCCAATACCGCTTGCGTGATTTTATCCAAACGATAATAAGCATTACCCATATTGTAATAGATTTCAGCAGAAACACCTTGTTTCAACAACTCCTGATAGTCAACAATAGCTTGTTGGTAATTGCCTTTTGCAAATTCTGCATCTGCATTATTTTTGGTAATGGCATGAGCTGTATCCGCAAATATGAGCGAACCAGCAACCATCACGAATACCATCAAGGTTTTCATTGCATTTTCTATTCGCATAATCATAGACTTGGCTGTCTCAAATGTACGACTCATGTTACCCTTAGCATCTCCAGGTGCATAACGTTCAAACTCGCATTCGTCAACGGATGCAATAAACTGATTGATTGTTTCTTCATTGACATCATGTGCTTGCAAATGTTCACGGATATTTTCGCGCGACAAACCTTCAACAGACATATTGAATTTATCACCCACATATCCCCATAGCGTACGCATAATCTCATCATAGAATTGTCCCTGCTCGCCTTGTTCCATTAGTTTTTCGGCCTGACGAAGACGTTTGTTTGCTACCTTACTAGCTTTCTTTCCACGAACCATACCAATATTGGCATTCTGCAAAGCTTGATGACGGAACATATACAATAGTCCACCGAATGTAACCATCAGCAAAAAGAGTACAATCAGGTAAAGGGCGGAGCCAAAGAAATAGTCGTCAACAGCATGTATCTCTGCCTTTCCGGACTTAATCGGACGAATATCCTGACCCTTAGTAGCTGTAAAATCTCCTGCATCACTCTCTGTTCCGTCACCCTTTGCCACAATGACAATCTGTGGCTGAGTCTGAACAGTTTTATATGTATTGGCAGATGTGTCATAATAAACCAGTTTTACTGGCGGAATAGTATAGGTACCCTCCTTACGAGGAACAGCCAAGATGTCGTAAACCATATTTCCTTCAACACCATTAACCGTCAAAGTGGTTTTGTCAGTAACCTTAGCATCGTATTTCTCAAATTCCTTTGGAAAAGCTACTTCAGGTTGTTTGATGAGTTTCAGATTACCCGTTCCGCTCACGACCACACGAAGGGTTAAAGGATTACCTGCTGTAACTTCTTCTTTTGCCAACTGACTAGAAATAGTAAATTTACCAACACCGCCTGAGAAGCCTGCCGGTGCTTGTGGAAGAGGAGAAACTTGAACGGTTACAGCCGGTGCCTTGATGTCTTTTTTTACCTCTACAAGACCACTGCCACCGTTGAAGAACGCTTCAAACGGATCGATGTCTCGGTTTTCAAAAGTAACAACTCCCTGGAAGGTGATATCAGGAATCTTCAACGAACCTGACATTTGGGGATATAACACATATTGACTCCATGTGTAAACACGATAGTTTCTTCCATTAAGTGTTTCATTATGAGGAACTTCCGGATGGTCGAGCTTGATTTTCTGAGAATGGAATCCTTTCAAATCAGGCATCCGTTCATTCAAATCGGTCAATGGAACCTGTGTGTAAACTTTATAAGTAAGAAGGATTGGTTCCTGAACGCGACAGCTCTTCTTGCTGACAATCGTCTTGATAAACAGTTCATTTTCACTTACGGATGAAGAATGTTGAGAAGCATGTGTTCTTGAATCATATCGTGAATAGCTATTGTTGCTGGCAGGTGCATGTGAAGCATGACCAGATACTATAATGTGGACAGGAGCAGATTGTATGGTTTTGCCGCCGATTGTTGCCTGCGCCGGAGAAATGGTGACATTACCTTTCTTTGCTGCCTGATAAACATACGTTACCGTAACGGTAGAGGAACTGCTCGTATGGCCATTCACCATCTGCCAACTGGATTGTTCCGATGTATAAGGTCCACCCAAAAGATAAACAGCATCAGATGTTTTTCCAGCACGGAAGTGGTTGACATCCTGTGAATTGATGACATATTCTACTTGGAATTGCTCACCCACATCCACATGCTTGGGAGCGCGAATACTTATTTTCTGTGCATAGCCTGTCACAGAAAGCAGTAGAATTGTCATGATATATAAATAGCGTTTCATACCTATTGTTATATGCATTGTCAGTTCTTTGATTATTTCTACCAGTTTTTATCCAGATTACGCTTTGAAGGTTGTTGCATCGCTTTTTTCAAACGCTGCTGAGTGGCTTTTTCTTCCTGCATAGCAGCATTAAGAAGTTGCTCGGCATTCTCCTTGCTCATCTCGTTTTTTTGTTCTGGTTGTTGCTTGTCTTTCTGATTCTTATTATTGTTTTGTTGTTGCTTTTGCTTGTCGTCTTGTTCTTTTTGTTTCTTCTGGTCTTGATTATTCTGCTGCTGTTTCTGCTGCTGTTGTTGCTGTTTTTGCTGTTTTTGCTGTTGACGTTTGCACAGAGCCAGATTCTTACGTGCATGTTCATCTGTTGGTTTCAAACGAAGGGCATTCTTATAAGCATCAATAGCTTTTTCATATTCCTTTTTGTTTTGATACATGACACCTTTATTATAATAGGATTTCGAACGAAGCTCTTTATCTGTCTGTGAGGAAGCCGCCAGAGAAAATTGTTTATCAGCCTCCTCTGTCTTTCCTTGTTTCATCAGTGCACATCCCAGATTATATGAAGCACGAGCATTTTGGCCATTTTTCTCCAATGCTTTACGGTATTTTGTCTCTGCCTGGGCATATTGTCCGCTTCGATAAAGTTTGTTGCCTTCTCGGATCAGCTGACGGTCGTCTTGTGCATGAACCATCAGCACAGAGACAAATGACATGAACAATATACAGAAAGTCTTCTTCATTTTCCTCTATTAAATATGCGCCATCCTTTTGTGACGGGATTATTACATTCCAATATCAACACCTCTATGATGAGAATCAGCAAAACGAGAATTCCGACTGCCTGAAACTGCTCATCATATTCACTATAGAGAACCTTGTTGATTTCTCCTTTCTGCAGTTTGGATATTTCAGCATCAAGCTTCGCTTCTGCAGAACTGCTGTTATCTACATAGATATAGGTTCCTTTGCCTGCTTCAGCCACACGTTTACACATGTCTTCGTTCAGCGCAGACATTACAACCTGTCCACTATTGTCTTTCAGATAATCTCCTTCCCCAATCGGGATCGGGGCACCTTGCTTGCTACCTACGCCCAAAATGAACACATGGATGCCATTCTTCTCTGCCTCTTTTGCCATCGCCTCAGCATCTCCCTCATGGTCTTCGCCATCGGTAATCACAACAATAGCTTTCCCTGTTTTATCATTTTGCGAGAAACTGTGCATCGCCAATCGAATAGCCTCACCAATATCAGTTCCTTGTTGCTGAATCAGTGACGGTTCGGCATTCTGCAAAAACATCTTGGCTGAGATATAGTCACTGGTAATC
>Ga0247608_10006377_pt1 | contig 12421 bp, 14 predicted proteins | sample 176DNAGHGlowgp2_FD_193490 | JGI IMG/M metagenome (GOLD analysis project Ga0247608, IMG submission 193490) | Sheep rumen microbial communities from Palmerston North, Manawatu-Wanganui, New Zealand - 1766 DNA GHGlow gp2 | ecosystem: Host-associated > Mammals > Digestive system > Stomach > Rumen ... | reverse complement strand
TTGGTGACAACGGAGAAGGCAAGACAAATCTGCTTGACGCTATATATTTCCTTAGCTTCTGTCATTCAAAGTTTTCGAACATCGATTCGCAAATGATGCGTCACGATGCAGATTTCTTTATGCTTAAAGGCACATATACTCATGATGACGGCGAGACACAGGAAGAAGTCTTTGCCAGCATGAAGCGTGGCGTCAAGAAACAGTTCAAACGCAATAACAAAGCCTACAAGAAACTATCTGAACACATCGGTCTGATACCTCTTATCATCGTTTCACCAGACGACGTGTCGCTTATCAATGGCGGAAGTGAAGAACGGCGCAGACTGCTCGACATCGTAATATCTCAGTATGACAGCCTATATATCGACTTCCTCACAAGATACAACAAAGCACTGATGCAACGTAACACATTATTGAAGCAAGAGGAAGAACCCGACGTTGCACTACTCAGCATACTCGAGGAAGAAATGGCTCACTATGGTGAGGAAGTGTATCGCAGGCGAAAAGATTTCGTAGAACGCTTCACACCCGTATTCAATGATATCTACTCACGAATAAGCGCCGGCAAGGAAAGCGTGTCACTACGCTACGTATCACACTGCGATCGCGGACCACTACTCGACATAATACAGCGTGACCGTCACAAAGACCGTGCTGTAGGATATTCACTTCATGGCATACACCGAGATGATCTTGAAATGCTTAATGGCGGCTATCCGCAGAAACGTGAAGGAAGCCAGGGCCAAAACAAGACTTATGTGATATCCCTGAAACTTGCCCAATTCAATTTCCTCTGTAATGCCATCAATTCCACCACTCCACTGTTGCTTCTCGACGACATCTTTGACAAACTTGACGCTCAACGTGTTGAGAAAATAGTAAAGATGGTGAGCACCGACAAATACGGACAGATATTTATCACAGACACCAATCGCGAACATCTTGACCGTATATTAAGCAATACGGATTTCGACTACAGGATTTTCCATGTCAAGAATGGCGAGTTTAATTTACAACGAGAAAAGTCTAACTCCTGATTAAGATATGTTCAAACAACATCCACAAGGTATTTCTGACCTTCTACAGAAGTTCCTACGCCAAAACAGCCTTGAAACGCCGTTACTGCAACGACGTCTGATTAACGCATGGGATGAGGTGGCTGGTGCCGTAATTACCCAATATACGGAAGAGAAATACATAAGGAACCAAACCTTATGTGTGAAAATCATTAATCCCGCCTTACGTGCAGACCTTCAGATGAGACGTTCTGAATTGGTAAAAGAATTAAACTCGCGTGTAGGCGCACTCATTATAACTGATATTCGTATATATTAAACTCTCATGCTTCGCTTATAAGGAAGATAAGTAGGCGTACATAATTATTCATACAATACTTGCATCACCTGACAGTCTATGCAAACCTACCTAAGCGAAATTCATGATAAATGTATTATATAATTCAAGTTTCGCTTTGCTCACTTCTGGGAAGTTAAAAGGAGTCAAGGGGAGTTATCGCGGCTTTTCAGCCGCTCGGGGAGTTAAAGGACATTACTTCTGCTTTTCCCTTTTTGAGGAGTCGGGCTTGTTTTCGAGGGATTAGGTATTGTCCCCTAACTCCTCTTTACTCCCCTTAACTCCCTAAACTATCCGGACTTCAGAAAGTTGAGTTATATAATAATAGGTGGATTCTTCACGAGTAAGAATCCACCTATTAATTTGTTTATCCATCTTATAATAAAGATCAGCTTATAATAAAGATCAGCCTTCCATCAACTTACGATAACGTGGACGCTTAATCTCATCCGTACCCAACCTGCGGGCTTTGTTTATCTCATATTCCGAATAGCTGCCCTCGAAGAAGAACACCTCGCCATTGCCTTCAAAGGCAAGTATATGCGTACATATACGATCAAGGAACCAACGGTCGTGTGATATGACGACAGCACAGCCTGCAAAGTTCTCAAGACCTTCCTCCAATGCACGCAGTGTATTCACGTCAATATCATTCGTAGGCTCATCAAGCAGCAACACATTACCTTCCTGCTTCAGTGCCAACGCAAGCTGCAACCTGTTTCGCTCACCTCCGGACAATACACCACAGAGTTTGCCTTGATCGTTGCCAGAGAAGTTAAACCTTGACAAATAAGCCCTGGCATTAACATCCCTTCCTCCCATACGGAAAGTCTCTACGCCCTGACTTATAACATCATAAACAGTCTTGTTTGGTGCTATATCCTTATGCTGCTGATCCACATAAGCCAGCTTTACGGTCTCTCCCACAGAGAAAGAACCTCCGTCAACCTTCTCCAGTCCCATGATCAGGCGGAACAATGTTGTCTTTCCTGCTCCGTTAGGTCCTATCACCCCCACAATACCGTTAGGCGGCAGCATAAAGTTCAGGTCCTTGAACAACACCTTGTCTCCAAAGGCCTTTGCCACATGTTCTGCCTCTATGACCTTGTTACCGAGTCTCGGACCGTTAGGAATAAATATCTCCAGTCTTTCCTCACGCTCCTTCTGCTCCTCATTAAGCATTGCATCGTATGAGTTCAGACGCGCCTTTCCCTTAGCCTGACGTGCCTTTGGTGCCATGTGGATCCACTCCAACTCACGCTCCAAAGCCTTTCTGCGCTTTGATGCCGTCTTCTCTTCTTGTGCCATGCGCTTAGTCTTTTGGTCAAGCCATGAAGAATAGTTACCCTTCCATGGTATGCCCTCGCCACGGTCAAGCTCCAGAATCCATTCCGATACGTCATCCAGGAAGTAACGATCGTGTGTTACGGCAATTACCGTACCTTCGTACTGCTGCAGATGCTGCTCAAGCCAGTCTATGCTCTCAGCATCGAGATGGTTGGTAGGCTCATCAAGCAGCAACACGTCTGGTTTCTGCAACAACAGTCTGCACAGCGCCACACGTCTGCGCTCGCCACCAGAAAGGTTCTCCACCTTCCAATCACCCGGCGGACAATGCAAGGCATCCATGGCACGCTCTAATTTCGAATCCATATTCCATGCATCGGTAGAGTCTATTATGTCCTGCACCTCTGCCTGTCTCTGCATCAGTTTGTCCATCTTGTCAGGATCACCATAGTACTCCTCCAGTCCGAACTTCTCATTTATCTCGTCATACTCCTTAAGGGCATCATACACATGCTGCACTCCCTCCTGTACGTTCTCCTTAACGGTCTTAGCCTCGTTAAGCGGCGGATCCTGTGGCAGGTAGCCCACACTGTAGCCAGGGCTCCAGACCACTTCACCCTGATATTGCTGGTCAAGACCTGCAATTATCTTCATCAAGGTTGACTTACCTGCACCATTCAAGCCCACGATGCCTATCTTTGCACCGTAGAAGAACGACAGATAAATATTCTTTAATATTTGCTTTTGGTTTTGAGGTATAATCTTGCTTACACCAACCATTGAGAAGATAATCTTCTTGTCATCTACTGTTGCCATTCGTATCTATTCTGTTTTTGTAGTTTTTGATTGTCTATTTAAAAACCAACGTAAAAAGTCTGTCAGTATTCAGCACCGTGTTCATCATGCAATGTATTTCCTCCGATGTCACACTGTCTATCTTATCCAACAGCCGTTGATTATCCTTCAGCTTATTATAATGAAGGTATTGCTTTGCCATATCTATGGCATAATTCTCCTTATTCTGCGCAATGAGTGCTATCTGCCCCTTAATCTGCCTTTTTGCAGCTTCCAGCCTTGACTTTGACAGAGGTGTGCGTGCAAGCCTTCTTAATTCACTCATGGTGAGTCGTCGACAACGAGCACTGTCACTGTGGTCACATCCGAAATACACAGTCCATACCAACGTGTCCGTGTACGTTGTCAATACACTCTCTACACTATAAACCAATCCACGCTTCTCCCTCAGGGCTATGTTAAGACGCGAATTCATACTTGGTCCGCCAAGCATATTGTTTACAAGAAAAAGCGGTATGCGCCATCTTTCAATGTCTTGCTGTATAGCCGTACCCGTCATTATATGTTGCTGGTGCGTACCATGATCCACGCTTTTTGTCTTCCCTCCTACCCCATTCTCTATTCTCACAGGTTTTGCATACGTCAGCGCTTCTGTAGCATTACACGTTACCGATGCCGATGCAAAAATCCTCTCCAACCTCTTGACCAACTTATTGAAATCCACACTGCCCAAAACATAGAATACGGCATTGTCCGGCCTGTACAACCTACCCGTAAATCTCTTGCAGTCTTCAGTCGTAAAGCCACGCACTGTTTCCGGAGTGCCCAACACGTTGTGTCCTAAGTCTTGTGAATGGAACAATTCGTTCTCAAATTCATCGTAGATAAGTTCTGCCGGTGAATCATTGTAGCTCTCTATCTCGTCACATACCACCTCTACCTCTTTGTCTATCTCTGTCTGCGGATACACACTGTTGAACACCATGTCTGACAACACCTCTACCGCACGGTCAAAGTACTTGTTCAGTATTGCTGCATAGTACACTGTTTCCTCCTTCGCAGTATATGCATTCAGTTCTCCGCCAACGCTCTCAAGCGAATTTATTATCTTTAGCGACGACAGTTTCTCCGTACCCTTAAACGTCATGTGTTCGCAGAAGTGAGCCAGTCCTTCCTCCGTCCTTTCATCTTTGCCCGTCAAGCGTTCGTTGCGTGCTCCGGCCTTTATTGCATAGCCGCAATATACGACGTTACTGTTGCTCTCCAACTGTATAATTCGCAAACCACAGTCAAGTTTATGTGTATTGTAGCAATTCATTGTCGTGCAAAGTTACTAAACTTTTTTGACATGGCAAAATATTTACTTTGGTAATTAATCTATAGTCCTATCTTTATGCCATTTATCCTTTGTTTTGATTTATTTTATGTAACTTTGCACACGGTTTTTTTAACAGAACAAACAAAAGATACGTTAATGAAAAAGTTTTTCAGCACTTTATTCCTGGCATTCATCGCCAATCTGTGCGTTTCGGCACAGACATCATTGGGCATGACCATACACTTCAAGACAGACTCCGTAAACATCCAGGAGTCTCAGTATGCCATTATGGAAATGATGGCGCAATATTTCAAGTCTCATCCAAAGGAATTGTTTTTCATTGGTGGCTTTACAGCCGACACGACGCCTAAAGACAAGATCGATTTCATTTGTGAGCAAAGAGCCCAGGCTGTCCGCAACATGCTTATCGAGAAATACGGCGTTGACGGCACATACATCATTGCCGTCGGTGTAGGTGTCAGCACCAAGTCTGAGGAGCGTGAGTTTAACGAGAAGGTGGAATTCTTCAAGAAGTAGGATTTCTCGCCCTCCCACCCCATTCTTCCCGCTTATGCGTAAAAAACTATTAAACGGTTAGACGAAATAATAAAGACAAGTTAAGATACGAGCCTTAAAATTTAAAAAATATCAAATCAAGAGTCAAAAATTCGTATTTAATAATTTTTGTGCTTAATTTTGCACACGAAAACAAAATGAAGCCTCTTTACTTCGCCGTATGTGAATACAACAATGCATATTAACATAAAAAGAAGTTAATCGAGATTTGATAAATTAAATTTTAAACTGTAAGATAATGAAGAAGATTACAAAAAACATCATGTCAGCTGTAGGTGTGATAGCACTTGCGCTCGGCACATCATTTACATTTTGCACAGTAGATAAAGCCATGGCTGCATCTCCTGCCGCTGTTGCAGGTCAGCCTGTTGACCTCACTATAGCAGCAGAGAAGGCTCTGCCATGTGTGGTTCATATAAAATACCTGCAAAACTCTAAGATAAAGGAGGTTGAAGTTCAGAGCGACCCATTCGGAGACATGTTCGACCCATTCGGTTTCTTCGGACAGCGTCAGCAGCAGGGACAGAAGCGCAAGGTGCAGACTCCTAAGAAGGAGGCTACCGGATCAGGCGTCATAATAAGCTCCGATGGTTACATCGTTACCAATAACCACGTCGTAGAGGGCGCCGATGAACTTATTGTCACTCTTAACGACAACAGAGAGTTCTCTGCACGCATCATTGGTACAGACAAGAATACCGACCTCGCACTCATCAAGGTCAACGCAAGCGGACTACCTGCCATAAAGGTCATTTCAAGCGACGACATCAAGGTCGGCGAGTGGGTTCTCGCCATCGGCCATCCACTCAACCTGCGCGCAACGGTTACTGCAGGTATCGTCAGTGCAAAGGCTCGTTCTCTCGGAGCTAACGGTGTTGAGGCTTTCATTCAAACCGACGCTGCAATCAACCAGGGCAACTCTGGTGGTGCTCTCGTTAATGCCAACGGCGACCTCATAGGTATCAACGCCATGCTTACTTCACCTACAGGAAGCAACATCGGATATGGTTTCGCCATTCCTACCACTATAATGAACAAGGTCGTTGCCGACTTGAAGGAATACGGCACCGTACAGCGTGGCCTGATCGGCATTCAGGGACAGGATGCAAGACTCTACATCGACTCTCAGAAGGAGCAGAACAAGGAGATCGACCTCGGCACCAATGAGGGTATCTATGTGGCAAAGGTCGTAGAAGACGGTGCTGCTGCTGATGCCGGTATTGAAGAAGGTGACGTCATTACCGCCGTGGATGGCCAGAAGGTAACGAAGATGGCAGAACTCCAGGAGATTCTTGCTACCAAGCGCCCTGGCGACAAGGTTACGCTGACCTACCTGCACAAGAAGTCAAAGAAGACCGCTCATGTCATTCTGAAGAATGAGCAGGGCAACACCAAGGTCGTGAAGGATGCAGATCTCGACGTACTCGGTGCTGTACTGCGCGAGGTTAATGAAAAAGAGAAACAGGAACTCGACATCAAATATGGCTTGAAAGTCACAAAGGTCAACAGCGGTAAGTTCCGCGAACGTGGCATACCTGTTGGATTTGTAATCCAGACAGTCAACGAGGAACCTATGAAAGCTCTCTCGGACCTCAACGATGCAGTCAAGAGTGCAAGCAAGAGCAAGGATCCAGTGCTTTACATAAAAGGCTTGTACCCATCAGGCAAGAAGGAATACTTCACCGTGCCATTGGAAGAATCCAAGTAAAATCATTTTATAACCCATGAGTCAGGTGCTTCGTGCGCCTGGCTCTTTTATAGTTTTAAAACCATCTTAATTCTCTATGGAATTTTTCAGACAGTCACTCTCCTTTCTCAGCGATATGCTATGGGGCTATCCTATGATCATATTGCTTATCGGTACTCACTTGTTTCTTTCTTTCCGACTGCGTTTCCCGCAGCGTCGTATCCTGACAGCAATAAAGCTTTCCGTCACTGACGACAAGGAGGGTAATGGCGATGTCAGTCAGCTCGGTGCGCTCTCCACTGCCCTTGCTGCAACTATCGGTACGGGCAACATCATCGGCATCGGTACAGCCGTGGCATTAGGTGGCCCTGGTGCAGTGCTATGGTGCTGGCTTACCGGCGTATTCGGCATGGCTACCAAATACGGAGAGAGTCTTCTTGCCGTGAAATATCGTCGCATGTCTGAAAAAGGATATATGGTCGGTGGTCCAATGTATGCATTGGAGTACGGACTGAATGCCAAGTGGGCAGGTGTACTGTTTGCTTTGTTTACCGCTGTTGCCGCCTTCGGCATAGGTAGCACAGTGCAGGCCAATGCCATCTCTACCCTTACCACCGAAGAGTTCGGCATCAGTCCATGGATTACGGCGTGCATCATAACTTTGTTGGTGGCACTGGTAGTGGTAGGTGGAATACAGAGCATAGCAAAGGTATGCACCGCCCTCGTACCTTCCATGGCCATGCTTTACGTACTGGGATGTATCGTCATACTATGCTTTAACTATGAATACATATTACCTTCTGTAAAACTTATCGTAAGTGCGGCTTTTACCACTAAGTCTGCAGTGGGCGGCGTTGCCGGAGGCGGCATTATGTTAGCTGCACGCTACGGTATAGCACGCGGTCTTTTCTCCAACGAGTCCGGACTTGGTTCTGCGCCTCTCGTAGCAGCCTCTGCCAAGACAAAGAACCCTGTACGCCAGGCACTGGTCAGTTCCAGCGGCACCTTCTGGGATACCGTCGTAGTATGTGCCGTAACGGGTATCGTAGTAGTCAGCAGCATACTCAGCTATACCGACGCGCAGATACTGTCAGCAGAAGATCTTGACAAGGTATTCTACGCCAACATACAAGCAATCATGCCTAACATGGACGGCGGAACACTTACAAAGATAGCATTCAGCAAGATACCATTCATTGGTTCTACCATATTGGTATTCGGTCTCTATACGTTTGCCTTCTCTACGATACTTGGATGGTGCATCTATGCACAACGTGCAGTGGAATACCTGGGAGGCTATAAGATAGTAAAGGCTTACACCTATGTATTCCTTGCCGTAGTATTCATAGGTGCCGTAATGGAGCTCGACATGGTATGGACGCTCGCAGACATTTTCAACGCACTGATGGCTATACCAAACCTCTTCGCATTGATATTGCTAAGTAACGTCATAGCCAAGGAAACCGACAAATACCTATGGAACAATAATCTTGACAAAGACTGGGAATAAAATCAAATAAAACAAATAAAACAATAAAGGTGGGTAGTTTGAACTACCCACCTTTTCTTTATTCTATCACTCCTATTATATCCTTTATACTTTCGCAACCATGACTGTCAAGCCATTGGTCTATGCCATCGCGCACCTTTACCGTCACAGCCGGATCAAGGAAGTTTGCCGTTCCTATCTCTATCGCCGTTGCACCTGCCATGAAGAATTCTATTGCATCCTTTGCCGTACATATACCTCCAAGACCTATTACTGGTATCTTAACAGCCTTGCTTACCTGATGCACCATGCGCAGTGCCACCGGCTTTACAGCCGGACCTGACAGTCCACCTGTTCCTATAGACAGCAGCGACTTACGTTTCTCTATATCAATAGCCATGCCCATCAACGTATTTATAAGTGATACGCTGTCAGCACCCTCAGCCTCTACCGCACGTGCTATCTCGGCTATGTCCGTTACATTTGGCGACAGCTTTACTATAAGGGTCTTGCCGTAACGCTTACGCACCTCCCTTACGACACTGGCAGCACCTTCTGCCGATGTACCAAATGCCATACCGCCATGTTTTACGTTAGGACACGATATATTCAACTCTATGGCAGGTATATTCTCCAAATCGTTTATGCGAGCAGCACACTCACCATAGTCTTCTGGTGACGAACCGCTTACATTTACGATGAAATTGGTCTTGATATCCTTTATTTCCGGATATATATGTTCGCAGAAATAGTCCACGCCCTTGTTTTGCAGACCTACGCAGTTTAACATCCCGCTGGCAGTCTCTGCCATGCGTGGATAGTCATTACCCTCACGATGGTTCAGCGTGGTACCTTTTACTATTATACCTCCAATATCCTCCAGGGATACGAAGTCTTGAAACTCTACTCCATATCCGAAAGTACCCGACGCAGTCATTACCGGATTTTTCAGTTCCAGACCGCCGATGTTCACATTCAATTTTGCCATAACAAACTGATTCTTTATAGGTGGGTTCTAATAATTCCCACTGTCAGATTTTTGAATTTGTTTCGAGGGCAAAATGTTAGCTGATAAGTGAGCATAGCGGGCTATGTGACCGCAGAAGTTAACAGTTTGCACCGAAAGAAAACAAAAATATGACATAATATTATTCATGTAATTAACTAATTTAACTCGTGGGAATTTTTAGAACCCACCTTTAGTTTTCTTCCTGTCGGCATCCCATTTTTTCAGGAACCACCGTCTAAAGTATTGCAAAAGTACAAAGAAAAATTGAAATACACGCTCCTTCTCCTTCGCTTTATTCTTATATTAACATATTTAAACAGAATAAATATATGAAATATACTGTTTTCGTTTTCGTCTTAGTCTTCATCATCGCCTTGACATTTTGTCACAAAACAAGCATTATTTATGTCACTTTGATTTTTTGAACTGTTAGTCTCAGGACGAAAAACAGAGAAAAGAGACGCCGAAAACAAGAGAAAAGATGCCCGAATTGGTGAAATCCATCGTCCGAATTGGTCGTTTTTTGCAGTTTTTACCTACTTTTGCTGCGAAATATGCCTACTTTTGCATCGCAACATGTGTGCTTTTAGGTTGTAATTCGATAGCTTTCACACTGTAAAAGCTATGCTTTTACAGTGTAATATGATAGCTTTTACAATCAATGAAAAACCCCACTATTGATTATCAGTAAGTTACATACTTTCTCAAAAATCGCGATTTTGAGAACGATTTCACGTTTGCTGAATTTCATTGCAAGGAAATTTAGGTTACAAAAATCAAAGTGTAAGGAAAATAATTAAAATAACGACAAAATGTCATTGGCTCCCGAATACCAGAAACTTGTTGTAGCGAAGATTTTAGAAACGAATTAGTATCGCTCGGCACTTTGTGACGCTTTCTTGCGCTCCATAGGTGCTCAGGCACTTCGTGGAGGTCTTGCAAAGAATTAATCATAATTCTTTTAATGGGGAAACGATATATTATTTTTTGGAAACGAATTATTTTCGCTCGGCACGTAGTGACGCTTTGCTTGCAAAGAATTATTTTTAATTTTGTCACGAATTTTATTTATAATAATTATGGTTAATTAGAATAATTTCTTTATAATCAGAATTTAAAAGTATAATTAGAATAAATTCTTTGCAAGCAAAGCGTCACTGCGTGCCGAGCGAGTATAATTCGTTTCTTCAGAATTATGGTTAATCATGGTAATTCGTTTCCATATAATTAGAATCGAACTAAATATAATTCTTTTCTTCAAAAATATAGTTAATCATGGTAATTCGTTTCTTCAAAATCAAAATCAAAGTAAATGCAATTCGTTTCAGAAGAAGGCAAAAAGAGAAATCATTTTCTGTTTTATGTTACAGATTTTCCTGTATTTGTTTGCAAATGTCATGTTTTATTTATAAATTTGCAGATGCAAAAATCGTTCATTGACATCCATGGCACATGCAGTCGAGGCTCGACAGGCAGAGCGACTATAAAAAAGGATTGAACAGATAAGCGAGAAATCGTTATACTATAAATCCCCACGCCACTTCCTTTAATGGACTGGCGAGGGGATACCCTTTCCTCAGGCGCAAGCAGTAAGGTAAACACCGGAACACCCTGAGGAACAAATTTAATTCATAATTCATAGTTCATAATGCATAATTGTCTAGCGCACTTAGTTTAATTCATAATGCATAGTTCATTGTTCCGCGCGGGGACACTCATAACTCATAATTGACAACTCATAATTTGGCCTCGCCACTCTGTACTACTATGGTGCTCGCTATATGCAGCCAGTGGCAAGCATCTGGTATGGGGTGGATCCGCTGGTAGAGGAGTATCCATATGTTGGTGGATATGTGTATTGTACTGGTAATCCAATTAAATTAATCGACATGTTAGGAGAGGAACCTGATGGTTACGAAGGTGCCTTAATGAGTGCTTTGGCTTATTATGGCTATTTAAATGGAGACCCCGTAAATACGTTACAGGATTTATCAAAACAGAGTTCGAGTGGAAAGACTATCCCCGTGTGTTTAGGGAAAAATTTCTCACATAGTATTGATGATATAATAAGGGCCCATAGAAAGGTGAGGAGGTAAGTTATGAAATTTTATTATATAATAATATGCTTTTTCCTTTGTCTTCAATCTTGCTATAGAAAAAGAGACAACATTTATCATTTTACACAGTGTGATAGTTTGTATTTTAATACATACGATACATTGCGTCCATATATTTTTGATACAAATAAGGGAAAGGATACTTTGTGGATTATGGAGAAGGGAGTAGAAGAGAATTATAATGAATGGTATTTCGACAATGTTGATGGGGCCGTGTTTAATGCCTTTTTTTATTGCGAAGGGAGTTTTATACACAATGGTGAGGAAGGGCAGTTTGATTATTCTTTGAAAAAGATAAAAGAAGATGAAGATCCGATAATGAGTCTTTTTATAGGAGTCCGTTATGCATGGGAAATATCAGATTACAGAAATCGTTCGAAAACAGGTATTTATAATGATACAATTATCATAGATAATTTAAACTCTAAAATACATGTAGAAGAATCTCACAGTTACATATTTGATTATATTAAATGGCATAAATATGTAGGCATCGTTGAATATAAATTATCAGATGGTACATTCTATAAGTCAGATTAGAATTATCTTTCGAAACGAAAGACACATATGGTCAAGATATTTATGAAAATCATATACTCAAATATAGAGAATAATACTAGAGTTGGATATAATACCATCATCAAGGAACTTGGTGACCATACATTTCACAAGGTGCAGACTTGAAAGCGAAAATATTTGAGCATACATTGGATGCTGCTATTGAGAAAAAACAACAAGAATCGGCCAACAACGATAAATAGTAATGAACCAATACTATGTAGCAGGCTTC
>Ga0247608_10006373_pt1 | contig 12433 bp, 7 predicted proteins | sample 176DNAGHGlowgp2_FD_193490 | JGI IMG/M metagenome (GOLD analysis project Ga0247608, IMG submission 193490) | Sheep rumen microbial communities from Palmerston North, Manawatu-Wanganui, New Zealand - 1766 DNA GHGlow gp2 | ecosystem: Host-associated > Mammals > Digestive system > Stomach > Rumen ... | reverse complement strand
TTTTTATGCAATAGTTATGAAGAAGAACAAATTGCTGAAGATGATACAAGAATTGTATTACATTTACATCCAGCTTTAGCACCTTATAAAGTAGCAGTTTTACCATTATCAAAAAAATTATCAGAAAAAGCAATAGAATTACATGATAAATTATCAAAATCATTTATGGTAGATTTTGATGAAGCTGGTTCAATTGGTAAAAGATATAGAAGACAAGATGAAATCGGAACACCATATTGTGTAACAGTTGATTTTGATACCTTAGAAGACAACCAAGTTACAGTAAGAGACAGAGACACAATGGAACAAATTCGTATTCCAATTGATGAAGTTGAAGATTGGATTAAACAAAAGATAGAGTTTTAAAGATTTGACAATAATTGGTGTAAGTATTATAATATGAGTATAAACAATAATTAATTGGAGGGAATAAATATATGAAAATGAATGGAATCCTCGCAGAGGGACTAGTAAGAAATCTAGAGAATAATGGGATGGCATATTATATGCAATTAGCTAAAGAAAAAAAGAAGCTTATTGCTGAAGCAGTGATTTTTTTACATCTATCTGATGAATCAAAAGCAACAATATCACGAGCTATGATTGAATTGGGTGAAGAGTTTATGAGGGTTTTTTGTTGTGCTTGTGGAATGAAGGATCCAATAGAAATAGAGGTTAAAAATGATATAGAACGATTGTTTCCAACATTATCAGATGATTTAAAAGAAAAAATATTGACTCAATGTGGTGCTACAAATCTAGATGAAGCAATTGAAAGAATAATGGCTAAAGCGGGTCTAAATAAATATGCTGCTTACATTGATAGTATTTCAAAATGTTTACCTGATGAAATAAAATACTTTTTTAGCAAGATGATTTCTCAGGAGGGAGAAAATGCAACTTTAGCTTTTCTATCTGATGTATGTAACCAGAATAGTATAGGCAGTAATAATCCATTTTATGGCGGTACTGGCTCTAAAGGTAAAGACACTTTTGAAAGATAATAATAGAAGTTTAGCTATAATAGAATAACCAACCGGTCTTATAATAAGACTGGTTGGTTATTTATTTTATAAATATATCCTATAATCAATATCTGGAAAAATTGCATCTTTAAGTTCAATTTCTTCCAGAAATTTTTTATCAATTTTTCCTGAATTTAATTCATTATATAATCTAGTAAATCTACCAGTATGATCTTTAATTCTGCGATGAGCATAATCTACCATTGTATTATTTGTAATAATAAACAACCAATCACTACTTTGAAGTAAAAGAAGTTCTCTAGCTGCTTGGTTTAGAGCACGAAGTTGTAATTTTAAATCTTTATATTTTTTAGTAGATGTAATTTTAGTAACACTTTTTTTCTGTTTTTTTAATTCAGATATTTCATATTCTAATTTATCTAAATCAGTTTTTACATTTCTAAAATTATATGCAAGTTCGCACATTCTGTCCCCAGCTTTATGTAGATGCTTATGTGCATAATCATTACTTGGATTAAGCCAAACTTCACTATATCCATTTGCACCCCAGCTAGATCTACAAGGAGTACATTGTTGAATTAATGGATATTTATCTATATATTCAGAAGGTGTAATTAATTCAAAATTACATTCATCATAATAAATCTTTTTAAATAATATGTATAGCCAATAAGGACCTTCATACCACCAATGACCATAAAGCTCAGCATCATAAGGGCAAAGGACAATAGGAGGTTTATCCATATATTTTGATGCATTTTCTATTTGATTAGTTCTTGAATTTAAGAAGTGACCAGCTTGTCGTTCAGCAGAATCTTTAGCCCACCCAATATCATAAATGTCTTTATTATCAGTTTTACCTGTAATTCTATGATATTTTATTCCTGTATGAACTCTTACACCATTGTGAGCTATGTATGGTTTAATATATTCATAATCTGTTTCATAACCAATATCTTTATAAAAATCTCTATAATTATAATCACCAGGATAACCATTAATTGAGCTCCAAACTTGTCTAGAAGATTCCATATCTCTGCCAAAAACTGTAAAGCCATCAGGTGAAACTATAGGAGCTAATGTTCCATATATTGGAGTAGGGTTTGCAAACAATACACCATGAGATTCGACAATAGCATATTCTACACCAAATTCTCTTAAATACTTATCAGCTTCTGGAACATAACCACATTCAGGTAGCCAAATACCACGTGGTTTTCTACCAAAAAACCTTTCATATGTTTGCACTCCAACTGCAATTTGTGCCCTAACAGTTTTTTCATTTACATATAAAATTGGAAAATACCCATGAGTTGCACCACAAGTGATTATTTCTAATACTCCTATATCCTGAAAATGTTTAAATTGAGAAATAATATCACATTTAAAAACATCTCTAAATAATCTTAAATCTTCAGAATATCGTTCAAAATAATAATGAGATAGTTTATTTATTTTTTTATTAAATGTAGTTCTTTTAATTTCTTTTTCAGAAAGTTCTATTAGGTTTTCTAAATATTTAATATATTTTTGTTGTAATAATTTACTGTCAAGCATAGAAAGTAGAGGAGGAGTCATACTCATGGTTATACGAAAATTAACTTTTTCATCTACTAACATTTTAAAATATTTAAGTAGTGGCAAATATGTTTCTGAAATTGCTTCATATAACCAAGACTCTTCTAAGTAATCATCACTTTCTGGGTGATGGATAAATGGAAGATGTGCATGTAATACAAAGCTTACATAGCCTTTCTTTTGCATTTTATTTATCCTTTCGTTTTGGTATATAATTTATAAAATCTCAAAATCCGCGTAAGCATTTCGTTTTTTAAAATCCGTATGGTGGGTATCCCTAAAGGGGGTACCATAGGATTTTAAAAAATGATGTGCGGTTAAACAGGATTTTGAGATTACATTGATTTTAATAAAATCTAGATGAAAAGCTTCCTGAACCTATATTTCCAGATGATGGATTATAAAGATTGAAACTATCATTTTTGATTTCTTCTTTATATAATTCTTGATATAATTTGTAAATATTAATAAATATGCTGTCTTTGTAGATGCTTGGAAAATCAGAAATATCCTTTTCTATAAGTTCATTAGTTTTTACATTTCTAAAATACACTTTGCTTATTTTGTTAAATAAAATTTTATCATTTGGAGCATCTAATTCATTTGAAGAAGATATATAAAAATAAGGTGTCTTTAGTTCTTCAATTGGGCCATTTTTTTCGATATCATAATCTGGTATATAACTATAATTAACAGGAATAGGACGTCTACCAAGCTCGACTTTATATTCTGAATTACTATCATCCACATGCAAATACCAACTATTTGCAAAATCATCTATATCAATTTCAAAAGTATAGTTTAATGTTTCATTATAAATGATTAAAACTGGTTTTGTTATTTCAAAGAAATATTCTCCATATTGATTTTTTAATTTTTCCCTGTCTTCATCTGAAATTTCCCAATAAACAAAAAGATTTTTAGGAGTTTGTGCCAAAATTTTAACCACTGTTTGATTATATCTAAAAGGCAAATCATAGTATTCTGCCGAAAACTTTTTATCACTAAGTACAGAAACTTTTTTTGAAATGGCTTTTTTTGATGTAGTTGCTTTTTTAGCAGTAGTTGATTTTGAACTTTTTTTAGTTGTTTTTGCTTTTGAAGTAGAAACCTTTTTAGCAGTTGCTGTTTTGGAAGTAGCAGCCTTTTTTGTAGTTTCCGATTTAGCCTTAGAAGCTTTCTTAGCAGTTGTATTTTTAGCTGTAGAAGTTTTTTTAGCAGATGAAGATTTTTTAGAAGTTGATGCCTTTGATGTAGTAGACTTTTTAGCAGTTGCAGATTTAGCTTCAGATGTTTTCTTAGCAGTTGTATTTTTAGCAGTTGCTGGTTTAGTTGTTGAAGCATTTTTAGAAGTTGATGCCTTTGAAGAGGCAGACTTTTTTGCTGTTGCAGATTTAGCTTCAGAAGCGTTTTTACTATTTTTAGTTTTAGAAGTAGTAGCCTTTTTAGAAGAAGATGATTTAGAACTAGATGCCTTTTTAGATGTCGTTGACTTAGATGAAGAAGCTTTCTTTGCTGTTGTAGATTTTTTTGAATCATCTTTCTTTAAGGTTATGTTTTTAGTTAATACTTCTTTTATTGCATTTGCTATTTTTACTATTTCATTTTCATTAGTTTCTTTAGTTTTTCTTGGCATATTTTTATCCTCCTGTATAGTGTATAAAAAATTTCTATTATATAGTATACTAAAACAAAAATTAATTCAAGGATTTTTAATAAAAATAATTATTTTTTTCAATTTGGGACCGGGTCCTTTTTTTAACATTTAAATTTAGGACCCGGTCCTTTTTTAAAAATTAATACTTGCAAAAATTAAAAAAAATATATATAATACATTTGTAAAAAAATAAAGGAGAAGTATAAGAATGTTAGATAGAACAACTAAATATAATAATCTAAAAGAAATGTTAAATCAAACAAAAGAAAAGTTTGGTGAAAAAACGGCTTTTTATCTTGATGGAGATAAAATAGAAAATTCAAGAAAAGTTAGCTACAATGATTTTATATTAGATATAAATAGTTTAGGAACAGCTATGATAGAAATGGGATTAAAAGGAAAAAGAATAGCTGTTATTTCTGAAAATAGATATGAATGGGAAGTAGCATATTTAGCTATATGCTGTGGAACAGGTATTGTGGTTCCATTAGATAAAGCACTTCAAATTGATGAAATAGAAAGCTTAATTATAAGATCTGAAGCTGAAGCCATATTTTATTCGAGTAAATATGATGAATCCATGAATAAAATTCAAAAAAACGGAGATTCAAAATTAAAGTATTTTATTTCTATGGATTTAGAAAAAAATGATTTTAACAAATTTTCACAAAAAGAAATTACTCAAAAAGGAAAAGAGCTATTAGAAAAAGGAAGTACAGATTTTATAAATGCAGAAATAAATAATGAAGAAATGAATATAATGCTATTTACTTCAGGAACAACTAGTAAATCAAAATCAGTAATGCTTTCACACAAAAATCTATGTACTAATATGATAGATATTAGATCAAGTTTTGAAGTTGATGATACTGATATATTCCTATCATTTTTACCATTGCATCATACTTTTGAATGTACTGTAGGTTTTTTATATCCGATTTCTGTGGGTAGTACCATTGTATTTTCAAAAGGAGTAAGACATATTGCAGCTGAAATGAAAAATTTCGAAATTACAGCAATGATTAGTGTTCCTGCATTGATAGAAAAAATGTATGATAAAATAATGAAATCTATTGAAGAAAAAGGAAAGCTATCTTCTGTAAAAACCGGAATAAAGTTAAGTAATGCTTTATTAAAAGTTGGAATAGATATAAAGAAAAAATTATTCAAAGAAATATATCAAAATCTTGGTGGACACCTTAGAATACTTGTTGTAGGAGGAGCACCATTGTCTCCTGAAAAGGAAAAGGGATTTTGGGATTTAGGGTTTAATGTGTTACAAGGATATGGATTAACAGAAACTTCACCAGTAATTGCTGCAGAACTTACAAAGCAAAAAAGAATCGGTTCAATAGGTAAAAAAATGCCAAGTGTAGATGTTAAAATAGAAAATCCAGATGAAGCTGGAGTTGGAGAACTTCTTGTAAAAGGCGATTCAGTTATGCTAGGTTATTATGAAAATGAAGAAGCTAATGGAGAAGTATTTGATAATAATGGTTGGTTCCATACAGGAGATTTAGCAAGAATAGATAAAGATGGATACATATTTATTTCAGGAAGAAAAAAATTTGTTATAGTTTTAAAAAATGGAAAAAATGTATATCCAGAAGAAATAGAAAGTTTAATTGATAGGTCTAATTTGATAAAAGAATCAATGGTATTTGGAATGCCAGATGATGATGGTGACGTTACAATTGGAGTTAAAGTTGTATATGATAAAGAATACATACAAAATGAATTAGGCAACATTACGGAAGAAGAGATAAGAGAAAAAATATGGAGCTGGGTTAAAGAAGTTAATAAAACACTTCCTAAATATAAATATGTAAAAAGCCTAATACTTACGGATGAGGAGCTTACAAAGACAACAACATTAAAAATTAAAAGAAATATAGAAATGGAAAAAATTTTGAAAAAATAGATTTTTTGTAACATTTCTGTAATATTTATGTAACAAAATTGTAAAGAAATTGTTAAATAAATTATCTTGTAGTTTTTTGTTGCTTGTTGTATAATAAAAATGATTTATGTAAAAATAAAGTATCATTTTTTATAATAACAAAGGAGGGAAGTTTACAATGTCTAAGTCTGGCATAGTAAATGTGAGAATGGTTATCACAGAGGAAAAGATAATATCAAATATAGATAAAATTCAAAAATTAATAAATCCAAATAATAAAAAACAAATTGTTCAACTAGAAGAGGATACATATTTTAAGGATTTAATTGAATCCGTAAAATCATATATAACAGAATATCCTAAAAAGAAGAATTTTCCTAATAGTGTTTATGAAGCAGCTTATGGTTTAGTAGAAACATCTATTAAACAATTTGAAGATAACACTAAAAAAGTTGAAAATTTAATTAAACAAAGGGAACAAAATATTATACTTGCTGGAGAATTAAACGAGCTTATTAATGCTGTTAATGAAAAACAAGAAGGCTGGAAGGAAAAAGTTGAAGAGGCATCTGCAAGATTTCCAGAAGATGTTATAGAAAATCTAGGGGTAGTTGGAAGATGCAAAGGAAAAACATCTCAAAGATATCAAGATGCAATGAAAATCCTTAAAGCTAGAGTTAATAATCTCGAATCTAATTTACATATTGAAATAGATATGGAAAGATTAGAAGATAGTTCAAAAGCTTTAAGTTTTATTGGAATTGAAATTTCAGATGCACTTAAACTAATACCAACTCCAGAAACACAAGTTGCAAAAACAGAAGTACAAGAAGAACAAAGTGTAAATGTTGAGCAAATTTCCACAGCAGAAGTAAATACTAAGAAAGCTAAAAAACAAGAAAAAACTTTATCAGAAAATATTCAAACAGCAGAAAACATTTCTCCAGTAGCTGATGAAACTCAAGAAATTGCTGATTATCAAGAAGCTACTACATTCAAGACTAAAACTTCATTATGGCAAAAGATTAAAAATAGCAAGTTAGTTAGAGCAGCTACATATGTATTTAGAATCAGAATTAGAATTGAGCTTCCAAGTAATGCACTTCCAGAAGGAAGAGGAGAAAATCAAGTATAATATATGATATATTTAATTAATTTTATTAAATTACTTGACAAATTAAAAAAAAATGATATAATCTATAATGCGTTAAGGAAATATGCAGGTGTAGTTCAATGGTAGAACCCTAGCCTTCCAAGCTAGCTACGTGGGTTCGATTCCCACTACCTGCTCCAAAAACTATATTAATAGTTTTACCTTAGCGCATATATAAGTGCAGGTGTAGTTCAATGGTAGAACCCTAGCCTTCCAAGCTAGCTACGTGGGTTCGATTCCCACTACCTGCTCCAGAATGCGTTTCCATATAGAGGAAGCGTTTTTTTATGAAATCGATACCGTTAAGTAAAATTCCATAATTTAATTATTATATTAGTGAACAGTAAAATTAAATAATTATTAGATAATGATTATAAGTAATCATTTACACTAATTGATGTATATTAATTCATTTCTTTTAGTTGTATTTTACAAGATAATGGTTAATGTGTAATGATATATCACTATTTCTTTTTTCTAAAGCAAACCATTATCTAGTAACAGTCGTAAAAAATTTTCTAAATTACTTGCATTTACATATAAAAAGTGATATTATATATAACAATATAAATATTTAAAAACTATAATTAAGGACAAGATAAATAATGTAATATCTTTTAGAGAGCTCTATATTAGCTGAAATTAGAGTAAGTAAATATTATTTATTATCACCTTATATGTTGCAAAACTGAACTTAAGTAGCTACTTAACATTAAGTTTTGTCGTAAGCTATGCGTTAAATGCAAATTAAGAGAGTAATTAAAGATAAAAATTACTAATTTAGGTGGTACCGCGGAATAGATAGATAAGCAAGTCATTTCGTCCTAAAACAAGGACATGACTTGCTTTTTTATTACTTATTTAATTAAAAGATTTTTTACCGTATCAAGCATTTCGTTTTTTAAAATCCGTATGGTGGGTATCCCTAAAGGGGGTACCATAGGATTTTAAAAAATGATGTGCGGTTAAACAGGTAAAAAATTCTCAAATGAATAAAATATAAGTAATAAGAGAAAGGAGCTTTTATGTATAAAAAAGTAGAACTACCAGAAGGTTATGTTGGTATGGAAAAAAATGTTGGTAACCTTTGGAAAGAAAAAAACATTATAAAGAAAAACTTTGATATGAACAAAGGAAAAAAGTATTTTGTATTTTATGATGGACCACCTACAGCAAATGGTATGCCACATGTAGGTCATATTGAAACAAGAGTTATGAAAGATATAATTCCAAGATACAAAGTAATGAAAGGATATTATGTTCCAAGAAAAGCAGGATGGGATACACATGGACTCCCTGTTGAACTTGAAATAGAAAAAAAACTAGGTATTTCTGGAAAAGAACAAATAGAAGAATATGGTGTAGAGAAATTTGTTAAAGAATGTAAAGAAAGTGTATTTAAATATGTTGGCGAATGGGAGAAAATGACTAATAAAGTAGGTTTTTGGCTAGATATGGAAAATCCATATGTTACATATCATAATAATTATATTGAGTCAGTTTGGTGGGCTTTAAAAGAGCTTTGGAAAAAAGGTTTACTATATGAAGGTCATAAAGTTATGCCATATTGCCCAAGATGCGGTACAGCACTTTCATCACATGAAGTTGCTCAAGGATATAAAGATGTTAAAGACTTAACATGTATTGCAAAATTTAAAGTTTTAGACAAAGAAAATACATATATTTTAGCTTGGACAACAACACCTTGGACACTTCCATCAAATTTAGCATTATGTGTTAATAAATCATATACATATGCAGAATTTAAAGTTAATATTGGAACAGAAGAAGAACCAAAACTTGAAAATTATATTCTAGCAAAAGATTTAGCACCAACAGTTTTAAAAGATAAACAATATGAATTAGTAAAAGAATTTAAAGGTGAAGAATTACTTGGAACTAAATATGAGCAATTAATGCCTTTCTGCAAACCAGAAGGAAAAGCTTTTGTTGTACTTCATGGAGATTATGTAACACTAGAAGATGGTACGGGAATAGTTCATTTAGCACCAGCTTATGGTGAAGATGATAGCTTAGTTTGTAAACAAAATGATATTGCATTTGTAAATTTAGTAGATAAATCTGGAAAGTTTGTACCAGAAGTAGAACCATGGGCAGGTAGATTTGTTAGAGATTGTAATGAAGATATTTGTAAATGGTTAGCTGATAATAACAAATTATTTAGCAAGGAAAAACATTTACACTCATATCCACATTGCTGGAGATGTGATACACCGCTTCTTTATTATCCAAAAGAGAGCTGGTTTGTAAAAATGTCAGCACTTCGAAATGAGCTTGTAGATAATAATAACAAAGTTGGATGGTATCCAGATACAATTCGTACAGGTAGATTTGGAAAATTCTTAGAAAATGTTATAGATTGGGGAATTTCAAGAGACAGATATTGGGGAACACCATTACCAGTTTGGAAATGTGAATGTGGAAATTTAGAATGTATTGGTTCAATTGAAGAATTAAAAGAAAAAGCAGTAGATTGTCCAGAAGAAATAGAATTACATAAACCATATATAGATAATGTCCACTTAAAATGTTCAAAATGTGGAAAAGAGATGACAAGATTTAAAGAAGTTATAGATTGCTGGTTTGATTCTGGTTCTATGCCTTATGCACAGCATCATTATCCATTTGAAAATAAAGAAGAATTTGAAAAACAATTCCCAGCTGGATTTATATCAGAAGCGGTTGATCAAACTAGAGGATGGTTCTATACATTAACAGCTTTAGGAACAGCTCTATTTGGAAGAACACCATTCGAAAACTGTATAGTTTTAGGTCATGTCCTAGATGAAAAAGGTCAAAAAATGTCTAAATCCAAGAAAAATGGAGTTGATCCACTTGTCTTGTTAGACACTGTTGGAGCAGATGCTACAAGATGGCATTTTTATACAGCTGCAGCACCTTGGCTTCCAAAACGTCTTGGAATTAAGAGCGTTCAAGAGACGCAAAGAGGATTTTTAGCAACACTTTGGAATGTATATTCATTCTATGTTTTATATGCTGAAATTGATAAGTTTAATCCATTAGATTATAAAAATTTTGTATCAGATAATATAATGGATAGATGGATTATTTCAAAATTAAATACATTAATTAAAGAAGTTGATGAAAAAATTGACAAATATGATATAACAAGTGCAGCAATTCAAATTGGAGAATTTACAGATAGTTTATCTAATTGGTATGTAAGAAGAAACAGAGAAAGATTCTGGGGAACTTCTCTTACAGATGACAAGATTGGAGCTTATGTAACACTATATGAAGTTTTAGTTAAACTTATCAAAGTTTCAGCACCATTTGTACCATTTATGACAGAAGAAATATATCAAAACTTAGTAGTTAATTTAGATAAAAATGCTGAAGAAAGTATACATCTATGTTTATGGCCAGAATTTGATGAATCAAAGGTTGATAAAAAACTAGAGCAAGAAATGGATTTAGCATATTTAATAGTTAAACTTGGAAGAAGCGCAAGAAATTCTGTAAATATTAAAAATAGACAACCACTTTCTGAGATGCGTATATCTGTAAAAGATTTACCAGAATACTATTCAGACATTGTAAAAGATGAATTAAACGTAAAGAAAGTTGAACTAGGCGCAGATATGAAAGAATATGTATCTTTTGAAATTAAGCCAAATTTACCAGTTCTTGGACGTGAATATGGAAAACTAATTCCAAAAATTAAAGAAAAGATTGCAGAATTTAATCAAATGGAATTAGCAACAAAAGTTCAAGGAGGAGGACTAGAATATATAGAAATTGATGATGAACAAATAGAACTTTCAAGCGAAAACTTACTTGTTACAATGCAAGGTAAAGAAGGATTTGCTTTTGCCGGAAATGGAGAAATTGGTGTTGTAATAGAAACAGAAATTACTCCAGAACTAAAAGAAGAAGGATATTTAAGAGAAATTTTATCTAAGGTTCAAAACATGAGAAAAGATAGTGGATTTGAAGTAATGGATAATATCAATTTATATGTTTCAGGAAACGAAATGCTTGAAAATGTAGTTGAAAAATTTGAAGACACAATTAAACATGATACACTTGCTAAAAATGTGTACTATAATGAACCAAACAAGGAATATCAAGATGTTTCAATAAATGGAGAAAACTTGAAATTGTTTGTGGAAGTGGTATAAAAAAATGAACTAAAACACTTGACAAAATATAGATAGTTATGCTATTATATATTTTGTCATTTGTTTTATATATGCGGATGTGGCGGAACTGGTAGACGCGCTGGTCTTAGGAACCAGTGCCTGTGCGTGGGGGTTCGAGTCCCTTCATCCGCACCAAAGGTGGATTTACTCGAACTCGTGAAAAACACTGCTATAAGCGAGTTCAAAGTAATCCCAAAATTGAATATCATATCATTTTAAAAAGTCAATTTACATTGGCTTATTTTTTTACTTTTTTATGGAAATTCCATAAAAAGGTAAAAATAGCCTCAAAATATTGAAAAAAGGAGGATTTTGTGATATGATATCAACAGTTAAAAAAGAAATAACTATTCAAAATGAATTACTTTCAAAAATCAAATGGGCTTGCACTTTTAGTAATTGTGAACCAAAGATAAAGAACGGTAATTTGAGAAAGCTTGAAAAGTTTAATGTTGCTTATGTAGAACCACATAATGTCATAATTAAAGATAAAACATATTTATTCTTTAATTCTCATGACTATTTCTACATAAACGATTTAACAAACAAGTACCCTCTCTCAAGTTTAAGAGAAATTATCAAGGCTAATTAATACTAAAAGTTATTTTTGTTTTTAAGTAAGACATAATTGTTTATATAATAATTTAGGTGTTAGTTGGTAAAATTACTATTCTAACACCTTTTTTGTTAGAAAACTGGAGGTTGTTTAATGGAAAGTACTGAACTTGAATGTAATGAGAAAAAGAACGTTGCTGGAATTTATATTCGTGTAAGCACAGAAGATCAAGCAAGAGAAGGTTTTAGTTTAGGAGAACAAAAAGAAAAACTTGAAGCTCTGTGTAAATATAAAGGCTATGAGGTTTATAAAGTATATAAAGATGCAGGAATATCTGCAAAAGATATTACACATAGACCACAATTCCAGCAAATGCTAGAAGATATGAAAGCAGGAAAAATAAATTATGTAGTTGCGTA
>Ga0247608_10006369_pt1 | contig 12439 bp, 6 predicted proteins | sample 176DNAGHGlowgp2_FD_193490 | JGI IMG/M metagenome (GOLD analysis project Ga0247608, IMG submission 193490) | Sheep rumen microbial communities from Palmerston North, Manawatu-Wanganui, New Zealand - 1766 DNA GHGlow gp2 | ecosystem: Host-associated > Mammals > Digestive system > Stomach > Rumen ... | reverse complement strand
GCGACGCTTTCTCCGCCAGCGGCCTGAAGACCATAGCCCTGGCTGAAGGCCTGGACAGCATAGCCCGCTATGCCTTCAACAACTGCGACGGCATAGAGGCAGTGGTCATACCCTCCACCACCACCTTTATAGGCAACTACGCCTTCCAGTCGTGCGACTCGCTCATGGAGGTGGTGTCGTTAGTGGCCGACACGGCCACCTGCCGCGTGGAGAGGTGGGTCTTCTCCGGCCTCGACCTCAAGGAGCGCGTGCTCAAGGTGCCGGCCGGCTCGGAGGGCATGTACCGCAGGGCCACGGTGTGGAAGGAGTTTGGCACCATCGTGGGCATCGACCCGTCGCTCTACGCGCCGGCGGTGGTGAGGGCGCAGAGCCGCGAGCGCGAGTATGGCGAGGCCAACCCCGCGTGGGAGTACACCGTGGAAGGTGGCACCCTCGGCGGCACGCCCACCATAGGATGCGAGGCCACGGCGGCCTCAGGCGTGGGCACCTATGCCATCACCCTACAGCGTGGCACCGTGCAGAACGTCAACGTGGCCTACCTCAACGGACAGCTCACCGTGACCAAGGCTCCGCTGACCATCAGCGTGGCCAGCGCCGAGCGCGAGCAGGGACAGGCCAACGCGCCGTTTGAGCTGACCTTCGAGGGCTGGAAGCTCGACGACGACGAGAGCGTGCTGGCCCAGCAGCCCGTGGTGACCTGCGTCGATGCCGACGGCAAGGCCGTGGACGACAGCACGCCGGCGGGCGACTATGTCATCGCCATCGGCGGGGCCGAGGCTGACAACTACGCCATAGTCTATCGCAACGGCATACTGACCATCAAGGAGCCGTCGGGCATAGACCACGTGGCGGCAGCTACGCAGCCCGCCGACATCTTCACCACCGCGGGCGTGCTCGTGCGCAGCCAGGCCACCACCACCGCCGGCCTGCCCGCTGGCGTCTACATCGTTGGTGGGCGCAAGGTGGTGGTGAAGTAGGCTGGTGGCGCGACCGCCAAAACGAAGCCGGTCGTCATCGGACTTGAAGCGCCAAAATGGCCCAGTTGAAACAGCCTGATTCCCAAGGGGATAGGACTGCCCGTAAAAAAGCACTGACTTTCGCGCGAAAGTCAGTGCTTTTCGCGCAATAGTCAGTGCTTTTCGCGCGAAAGTCAGTGCCTTTTGTTCAGTAGTCAGTGCGCGCTGACTTTTATCATCTCGCATTATAAATGCTGATATTCGGTGCGGTCGGATTCTTGCGACCCTTCGGTGGCAAGCCAGCAGAGCAGGAACGGCAAATCCGACCGAGCGGCAGGACCGTTTCCCCGTTGTTTGTGGGGCGGAGTACGTGGCGTGGCAATTGACCCGCGGCTTGCGGGTATGGTGAAGCCGCAGAGGAGGCTGTAGCACAGGCAAAGCCAAAATTCGGAGTGAGAAAATCAAAAAACGTTGTTCCAGCAAGTAAAATCTTCGTATCTTTGCCAACAGATTTAAACATACTACTAATCAAATCTTACTTTTTTACATGGAGAACAACAAGTATTTCTTTGCCGTCGACCTTGGAGCAACCAGTGGCCGTACCATCATCGGCAATATTGCCGACGGTAAGTTTAGCCTGGAGGAAGTGACGCGCTTCCCCAACAACCTCATAGAGCAGGGCGGACACTTCTACTGGGACATCTACGCACTCTACTTCGAAATCATTCGCGGCCTGAGGGAGGTGGCCAAGCGCGGACTCGAGATCACCTCCATAGGCATCGACACCTGGGGCGTGGACTTTGTGTTCATAGGCAGCGACGGAGCCATACTGAGAAATCCGAGAGCCTATCGCGACCCCGTCACCTTCGACGCCATGGACGACTATCTGAAGCACGTCATCTCGCGCCGTGAGGTATACGACGTCACTGGCATACAGTTTATGAACTTCAACAGCATCTTCCAGCTCTACGCCATGAAGCGCGAGCAGAACAGCGCTATGGCCAACGCATCGAAGATACTGTTCGTGCCCGACGCCCTGTCGTGGATGCTCACAGGCAATGAGGTGTGCGAGTACACCATCGCCTCTACCTCACAGCTGCTCGACCCGCGCACCAAGCAGCTCGACGAGCGCCTGCTGCAGTCGCTGGGCCTGAGCCGGTCGAAGTTTGGCAAGATGGTGAACCCTGGCACCTGCATCGGCGTACTCACCGATGAAGTGCAGCGGCTCACAGGGCTGGGCGCCGTGCCCGTCATCGCCGTCGCTGGCCACGACACGGGCAGTGCCGTGGCAGCCGTGCCCGCTAAGGACGAGCAGTTTGCCTACCTCTCGAGCGGCACCTGGAGCCTGATGGGTATCGAGACCAAGGACGCCATCATCAGCCAGGAGAGCTATGATAAGAACTTCACCAACGAAGGCGGCATAGAGGGCACCACGCGCTTCCTGAAAAACATCTGCGGCATGTGGCTCTACGAGCGCTGCCGACTGGAGTGGCCCGAGGAGGTGCGCAAGCTGAGCCACCCGGAGCTGCAGGGCAGCGCCATGGAGGTGCAGCCATTCCGCTCGATCATCAATCCCGACGCCCCGGCCTTCGCCGCCCCGGCAAGCATGATAGGAGCCATTCAGCAGTATTGCCGCTCCACCAACCAGGCCGTGCCGCAGACGCCGGCCGAGATCTGCCGCTGCATATTCGACTCGCTGGCCCTGCGCTACCGTCAGGTGTTCCAGTGGCTGCAGGAGTTTGCCCCCTTCAGGCTCGACGTGCTCCACATCATCGGCGGCGGAAGCCTGAACAAGTACCTCAACCAGTTTACGGCCAACTCCACCGGGGCCACCGTGCTCGCCGGGCCCCAGGAGTGTACGGCTATCGGCAACATCATGATGCAGGCCAAGGCCGCCGGCCTGGTGGGCGACATCTGGCAGATGCGCAAGATTATAGCCAACTCGATAGACCTGGTGAAATATGAGCCGCAGGACAAGGCCACTTGGGATCAGGCCTTCGACAGGTATCTCTCAATAGTAGAGAAGAAATAAGGAGTAGAAAAGAGCATGTATATGGCTATGCTACGTATTCTGTTTTGTGCTGCCCTGGTGGTGGGCGTAGTGGCTTCGAGGGCGCAGTCGACGGTAGTGAAGGAGGACTTCTCTGGCAGCAGCAACATCTTTGGCGTCACCTCCCATGAGCCCGCCTCAGGCAGGGCGGCCTTGTTAGACAGCGGCTTGGAGGGTTTCCGACAGGTGCTCACCGTGTGTAAGGCCACTGCCGAGGCCGCCATCAGCACCGCCGACGGGCAGCCCGTGACAACCGCCGCAGACAGGGCCGTGACCATAGAGTGGGATGCCTTTCACGGGTATTTGGGCAGCGACCGGTCGACCACTGTGACGCTGCTCAATAGCGAGGGCAAGGAGCTGGGCAGCTATGTCTACACGTCGAACTCCTGCCAGGTCACTGCGGCCAAGATAGGCGGCAGCAGCGTGGCGGGATTCCAGCCCTTCAGCTGCCAGAGTCGCATAGCCAACGGCGGCGGCAACGGCTTCGGCGGCAATGGCAAGCCCTACGTGGCCACGCCTGGCTACAACCCCCACATCACGACGACGCTCTCCGCCGAGGGCAACCTTACTATGGCCTTCACCCTGCGGGGCGCCACCACAACGCTGAAGGGCAGCGTGGGAAGCATGAGGAAAGACATAGCCCTGCTGCGCATCAGCAGTACGGTGGATAATAGCGACCGCTGCTACGCCATCGACAACCTGCTGGTGAGCACTCACCAGACGGCAGCCCCGGCGGGCGACGGGAAAGCCATACTCTGCGCCACCGTCTTAGGGCCAGAGAACATGACGTTCGGGGCCAACACCAGCACCGCCTACAAGAACTCCTACACGCTATTGCTGACCGCCACCGACGGAACGACACTCAGCGAGCAGAACGCCGCGCAAGCCGCCGACTTCAATGTGACCTGGGACATTGAGGGCTTCAAGACCGAAAACGACACCGAGGGCCAGTACTGCGACTCATACGGCAGCTTCTCCGTCAATGGGAAGGCGAAGCTGGCCACCACCTTCGACCTGCGCGACGTGCCAATGAATTTCTACGGATGCCTAAAGGCTACCATCGTTTACAACGGAGCCACCACCGTAGCCACCAAGCACGTGGTGGCGTTGGGAAATCAGCAGCGGAAGTCCACACAGGTGCTGCCGCTGCCAGGCTATCCTGCCGACTTCAGCAGCTATTCCCCACAGCTCGACGGATATAGCATCCTGAAGAGCAGCGGCGTCGCGGGCAGCGACATCATCGTCGGCGGATGGTGTGTGGCAGGCAACGACAGCCACACCGCCGTGCTGACCACCGACACCGATGGCACACGTCTGGCCAGGCTCACGGCCACGACACGGGGTAAGCGCCACTTGCTCACACACGAGGTAGAGACACCCACCGGACAGCTGCTCTTCAGCACCAACCTGCGACTGCACGACGCCGGGGCCGTAGTGGCCTTCAGTGGCGGCAGCCCCTTCAAGGATGCCAAGGGCTATCGGTGCCCAGTGGCACTGAGCTTCGACGGCAAGGGAATGGCCCTGAACGGAGCGCCCATAGCTGTAGACGGCACACCCACCACGGTCAAGGCCGACACCTGGTATCGGCTCGTGCTTTCGGCCGACAAGAGCAGCAACAGCTGCTATGCAATGCTCTACAGCACCGACGGACAGCTGCTGGGCGAGAGCGGCATTCTGCCTTGGGCAACCGATGCCGAGCCTATTTACTTCAGCATAGGAATGGACAACGGCAGCACGGGCACCGTCGACGTAGCCGCCTGCGAGGCCTTTAAGCCCACAGTAGACACCAAGTCATACAAGCTCAGTGCAGACAAGGTCTCGCTGTCGATACCCGATGGCGAAACAGCACGGCTGGCGGTCACCATCAGCGACGAGAATGGCCTGCCCGTAACGGGAAAGGCCATCTGGAGCGTGCAGGAGGAGGACATGCGCCAGTCGCTCGTCATCACTCCCGACGAGGGCGACACACACCGGGCAACCGTCAGCCTGAGCAGCACAGCCGATGCCGGCACTGCCACCATACAGGTGAGCATAGGCGGTGTGGTGGCTACGCTGCCGCTGACGCTGACCACCACAGGCGAGACGCTGAAGTTCGCCAAGAGCACCTCCAACATCACCATCCCGCTCGACGAGACAACGGTGCTGCGTGCCGAGTATGCCGCCGAGGTGGTTGACGCCGAGGGAGCGCCCCTCGACCGCAGCGTGGTGCTCACGGCACTCAAGAGCGACGGCACTACACCCTACGTCAACAACGACGGCATCAGCTTCAATCCCGCCACGGGTGTTCTCAGCGTCACGTCGCAGGCAACACCCACCACGCTCGTCATACGCGCCACAAGCCAGAACAGCGACGGACAGGGACTCACGCGAAGCCTGCGTGTGAACATACACCACATGAAGTTCGACTTCGGCTTTGAGGACAGTGCCAGTTGTGCCGACGGATATACCGCCGTCGGGGCCATCACGGCCTACACCGCAGCACAGGGCTACGGCATCAGCCGAGGCATGGCAACAGAGGGAGGCACGCAGAACTCGGCCAGCGCCAGCGCCGACTACCTGAGTGGCGACATCGGCTTCGACATCAAGGTGCAGCCGGGAGCCTTCTACACCATCGAGATTACCTATCAGGGCGTGCTCACCACCGCCTACATCAACAGCGACCTGGCCGGCTATGAGCTGGGCACACAGAAGACAATGGCCACTGCCACTTACACCCTGCCCGTGACCACCGACAAGATCGACCTGCGCATAGCCGCTGGAGCCGACGTCAGCCAGGCGCGTATAGCCAGCATCGTCGTCACCAAGCAGGCACCGAGGAAGAAGCGCAGCAAGCGCGTAGTCCACCACATCGGCGACTCCACCTCGGCCAACAACGGCTCGTGGGCTTACCGGCTGTCGAAGAGCGCGTCGACATATCCCGAACTGTTTGCACTATGCGACTTCCAGAACAATGGAGCCGGAGGACGTAATCTCTCCACCTACTACACACAGGGCAAGCTTGCAGCCGTGCTCAGCGACATCTATCCTGACGACATCGTCATGCTCGGCAACAACGGCACCAACGGCATGGGCAACAGCTTCGAGGCCGACGTGAACTACTATCTCGACGCTGCCGAGATGCTGGGGGCAAAGGTCATCATCAACAGCTACACGCCACACGGAGCCGTGTCCAACTACTCCAGCGGCTACAACGCGACGACACAAACCTTCAACAGCTACCGTCGCGACAGCTACGAGACCGTTGTGCGCCGCGTGGCTCAGCAGCGAGCAAAGTCCGACGAGAACTATCTCGGCTTCGTTGAGATAGGCATCAACGCCGACGCCATCTTCAATGCATATACTGCCGACTATGCCGAGCTGGGATATGCCAACGCCAATGCCGCCGCGCAGGCCATCATCGGCTGCTTCACCGACCACAACCACTACAGCAACGGCACGCTCGCCTGCGACCTCATGCTACAAGGCTACGCCAACTGCTCCTCGCCAGGCATCGTGAGCCAGCTGGTACAGCTGCTTAGCCACAGCACAGCGACCATCAGCCATACAGCAACGGCGGCACGCACCAGCCACAAGGTGTACACCATCAGCGGGCAGCAGGTGAAAGCGCCGGCAGCACCGGGTCTCTACATCATCGACGGGAGGAAGGTGGTGGTAAGGTAATTGGCCTTCGTTTAATGTGCGGCCTTTTAAAGGCCGCCACCGCCGATAAAAAGGAAAATGTTTATTTCGTTTAACCTAACTAATTAACACAACCAAATTACAATTCAAAACAAACAAGCATGAAAGCAGAACTTATTGAAAAAGCTTATGCCGTAGCCAAAGAGCGCTACGCAGCCATCGGCGTCGACACCGACGCAGTACTTGACCAGCTGCAGAAGCAGCAAATATCGCTCCACTGCTGGCAGACCGACGACGTGGTGGGCTTCGAGCGCAACGAGGCCCTCAGCGGCGGCATACAGACCACCGGTAACTATCCCGGACGCGCACGTACCATCGACGAGGTGCGACAGGACATAGAGTTTGTCAAGACGCTGCTTGCCGGCAACCACCGCTTGAACCTGCACGAGATCTACGGCGACTTCGGCGGACAGTTCGTTGACCGCGACCAGGTGGAGGTGAAGCACTTCCAGAGCTGGATAGACTGGGCCAAGGACAACAACATGAAGCTCGACTTCAACTCCACCAGCTTCTCCCACCCCAAGAGCGGCGACCTCACGCTGAGCAACCCCGACAAGGGCATACGCGACTTCTGGATAGAGCACACCAAGCGCTGCCGCCGCATAGCCGACGCCATGGGTAAGGCTCAGGGCGACCCCTGTATCATGAACATTTGGGTGCACGACGGCTCGAAGGACATGCCCGTGCAGCGAAAGAAGTACCGTGAGATACTGGCTGCCTCGCTCGACGAGATTATGGAGGAGAAGCTCGACGGCGTGAAGAACTGCTTCGAGGCCAAGTTGTTTGGTATAGGCTTGGAGAGCTACACCGTAGGCTCGCACGACTTCTACACCGCCTACTGCTCTACCCGCAAGCAGATGTACACACTCGACACCGGACACTACGAGCCCACAGAGAATGTGAGCGACTTCGTGTCTACGCTGCTCATGTACGTGCCAGAGCTGATGCTGCACGTGTCGCGACCCGTGCGCTGGGACAGCGACCACGTCACCATTATGAACGACCAGACCCTCGACTTGTTCAAGGAGCTTGTGCGCAGCGATGCCCTCGACCGCGCACACGTGGGCCTCGACTACTTCGACGCCAGCATCAACCGCATAGGCGCATACATCATAGGTGCGCGCGCCACTCAGAAGTGCATACTCCAGGCACTGCTCGAACCCAAGCAGAAGCTGCGCCAGTATGAGGACAACGGCCAGTACTTCGAGCGTCTGGCCCTGATGGAAGAGGCTAAGTCGATGCCGTTCGGCGCTGTGTTCGACTACTTCAACCTGAAGAACAACGTGCCCGTGGGCGAGGAGTTCATTGCCTGCATACAGCAGTACGAGAAGGACGTCACCTCGAAGCGATAAGCGCTACTGCGGCCGTGGCACCGGGTTCTCGCCGGCTCGAGGCGGCCTCTGTACAACAGGGCGGACAGCGGCTCAGCGGCTGTCCGCCCTTACTCTACCGCCGGGTCCGAGGCCATGGCGCGGCATCACCCTGCGGGAAAACCGCAGGGCACGGACGCTTGCTGGCTCAACGGCCATGCCAGGGGGCTATAGCTCGGCAGGGTTGAGATAGCCGGCCGTGATGCCGTTGATGATCATGTTTGCCACATTGCGTGCCTGTAGTTTGCGCATGAGGCTCTTGCGATGGTTTTCGACGGTGTTTTCCGATATGTAGAGCTGCTGCCCTATCTCCTTCGTGGAGTAGCCTTGCGCCAGTAGCTTGAGCACCTCGACCTCGCGACTGGTAAGCAGGGCGGGCTGGAGGGTGAACTCGCGCAGCTTCTTTCTGAACTTGGTGCAATAGTATTGGCCCCCGTCGATAACGGTGGTGAGGGCTTCGTGTAGCTGCTCGAGTCCGCCCGACTTGTAGAGCACTCCGTCGACATGCTTCTGGGCCATCTTGTGTACCACCCACATCTCCTCGTGGAGTGTGTGGACGATGACCTTGGCACTGGGCTGACTCTCGCGGATGCTGTCGATGAGCAGGGTGGCGTCGATGTCGGCAAGCTCGACGTCGACGATAAAGACGTCGAAGACACGCGACGCCAAGCGCGACAGCAGGTCGCTGCCCTTCCTGAAGGTCTCTACGTGGCCTACGCCCTTTTCCTCCATGTAGGCCTTTAAGCCCTCAAGCACCACGTCGTGGTCGTCTACCAGTGCTACTGACACCGCGTTCAGTTTGTAATTGTCGACATCGTTCATTATTCTTCAGCTATAACTATTAGGGGCGCAAGCCCCTGTTGTTCTTCTTACCATGACTGATAGGCTCTCGACTGCCCAGGTTTCCTTGATAAGAGAACGGCTCACGCCCCAATTTCGTGTACAGTTGAAGATATACACAAAACAGGGAAAGAGCGTCCTGCCTTATACCCAAAACCTGAAAGATGAGTTGTCGAGATTCATCAGCCGGGCGATAAGCTTGGATGCGCTTTCTTCGCTATGACACTCTCGTATAAAAGAGAATGTGGTTGCAAAGATAAGTATTTTTGCGCAATAACCCTCATTCGTGAGCCTTTTTCTTGATTTTGGCGCAAAAATAGTGGAAAAAATGGAATGTGCAATGACGGGAAACCGCCTTTTTTCGCTTTTCAGCTCAGAAATTTAAGTTTTTTTCGGCAAATCCATGGTCAGGCTCACCGTATGGCCATACCTGTGAGCATAGACCTTCAGCTCTGCGCCAATGGCTGCTGCCCTCTGGCGCATGGTCTGCTGTCCAATGCCAGTCGTGGGCAGAATGTCGGTCTTCGGCTGGCCGTCGTCGCTGACCGTTACTGTCAGTCGGCTGCCATCGTCTATGCGTAGGCCTATGGAGACGAGCGTGGCACGGGCATGTTTCTGCGCGTTGGCCACGGCCTCCTGCACGATGCGGTAGACCTCTAAGGCCGTTGGCGGGGGAATGGCCGACCAGTCGGCGTCTTCGGGCATCAGCATCAGCTCAACGCGCGAGGGCGCGCCCTCGCCGGGTGCGATGGCACCCTCGTTGGCGTTCCAGGTGGCGGCGTAGCTGCCGACGGCTTCGGCCAGTGTGACCTGGGCGAACTCCGGTGGCAGCAGCTCGTGCGACATCACCCGCACCTGCTCGCGGCTGGCTTTGAGCTGGCTCAGGCAGCTCTCCGTCAGGCCTTCGCTGGACAGCTTCATCTGCAGGGCCAGCAGGTCGTTGGCCACGCCGTCGTGAAGCTCGCGTGCCAGCCTCTGTCGCTCGTGCTCCAGCCCTTCCATGTACTGCGTCCTGGCCATGGCTTGGCTCTGCTCCTGCTGCCTGCGCCGACGCCGGTGCTGCCAGAGGGCGTAGGCCGCAAAGACGAGCAACAGTAGGGCCAGCAGCACAGCCGCGACAACAGTCTGCCGACGATAGCCACTGACCAGGGACGGCACCTCTGTGGTATAGGCCGTGGCCAGCGAGTCGCGCAGGGCTTCGTCTGCCTTCACACGGTGATAGATGTGCTGCAGCTCCTCCTTCGAGACGTGGCTAAGCGCACCCACGCTGTCTATCCTGGCAAACGACTCGGCGGCCTCTGTCAGGTTGCCGGAACGCATGTGGAGCTTTCCCGCCACGTGATTGTAGGTGCCTATGCAAAAGGGGTCGGAGGCTTTGCCCGACAGCAGCTCAGCCTCGTGCAGCCACTTGTTGTCGGCGGGGGAGCTGTGGTGCTCCTCGTCCTCGGCGAGTGCCAGCAGGGCGGTGCACAGCAGCTGCTGGTCGGGCTGGTTGGTGTGGCGCGATGCCTCCAGTCCTTTCGTCAGCAGGCCCACAGCCTCCTTCCTACTGCCAGTGAAGAGCAGCAGCCGGCCGGCGTAGGGTAGCACCATGGCGTGGAGGTCGCTCTGTGGCACGGTCATGGCTACCCGGGCGGCGCGGCGGGCATAGCGCGTGCAATCCTTCCGGCGGTTGAGGTCGTAGCACACGTTGGCAAGGTTGATGAGCAGGTTGGCGGTGAGCTGACGGCGACCCACGGAGGCCGTGGCGGCCAGAGGCTGGCAAAGGGTTACGCCACGGCTGAACATGTCCAGCGCCTTGCGCTCCTGCTTAAGCTCCCGGAGCGCAAGGCCGCAGACCAGGCAGATGTTCAGCTGTGCCATGGTGTCGGACTGGGCCTCGGCCTGGGGGAGTAGACTTTGGCCCACGGCGAGGGCGGAGTCGTTCTTGCCGTCCATAAAGAGGCGGGCCATCTGCTCCAGGGCGGTGTCCCGGATCTGCAAGCCGCCGGAGGGCTGCCCATGGCTGGGCACCACTGACAGCGGCAAGACAAGCAGCAGCATGATAATATAATAAGGTGTAAGGACACGTTGTGGCATGGCAGGTGTGGTGGGCAGGGCTTTTATGCCCTCTGGGGTGCAAAATTACTCTTTTCCCCAATAACTACCAAGCGTTGCAGGAAAAAACTACGGAAAACCGCTATTGCGTATGTAAATTACTATGACTATCTTTGCAACCATAATCTTAAACTATAATACAACTAAAAACAACAGCATTATGAAAAAAACTATGTTATGGTTTGCCAAGGCCGCGTGCCTGGCTATGATGGCTGTCTGCTTGCAGTCGGCTTCGTGTGAGAGTGAAGAGGATGTCGATACTGGGCTGCCTCATTACAACAAGTTTGTGGACCTCAGCATTACCAGCTGCGAGCGCGTGGGCAACGTGCTGATGATGGACTTCACCCTGAAGAACAAACAGAACTACGACTTGACCGTCAGGCTACGGAAACAGGTCGCAACCGACGACACCGGCAAGGAGTATCCCACCGGCGGCGCAGGCGTCATGGCGTACCCCGTCACCAGCATTGCCATAGCCGGCAACAAGTATGAAGAGAGTGCAACCGTGAGACTGGCCTCCAAGGACCAGGTGGAGGGCCACCTGAAGGTTGTGGCTTTCAGCCCCGACAACACAGCCAAGCGAGTAAGCGTCGTCATAAAGGTCGAGATAGACAACGAAAAGCTGTCTGACAAACTGTTTGAGCAAAAAGATATCCGCGTAGTGGACAACCGACTGCTGTCTGGGGGAATCCAGAGCAACGACTTCAAGTTGGACTACAAGGTAACGTCGTGCAAGGTGGAGGATGGTGACCTCTATGTCAAGTTCGACATCAAGAACAACACAGGCGTGCGTCTGACCAGTTACTGCATCGGCGGCGGCAACGGTAGCATCACCAGCACTGACAATCGCGGAAACAAATATATTAACTGCGGCATAAAGTTCTCCGAAGAGGAGCGTTGGGCCATGTTCAACAACGCCTCAAGCGACCTCGCACCCGGAGCCACCATCAACTGTACACTACGCTTGGGAAAGATCAACCCCAACGCATCTGACGTCTCATCCAGGCTGGAAGTGAGTTCAGACAACTACATCTTCAACGACAGATGGGTGTACTTCCTCTCGGTGCCCATAGAGAAATAACGATAAAACAGCCAGACCATGAAACTGAAACAATGGTTCGAGAAGAACGTAGACTTCAGCCGCAGCGATTCAGAGGTGCGCGACAAGAAGGGCTACGGCTATACGCTGGCTGCGGTTGGATTTCTTGGGGGCGCGCTGACTGGAATAGTGGTAATGATACGTCACGCTCACCAACACCCCGGGCAAGGCCGTGGCCGCCACAGCCACAGCCACGGGCAGCGTAGGCAGCGCAGCCGTGGACTGTCCCCTCACAGGCGACTGGCATGGCTATCTTGGCAGTGGCGGCTGGGGCGAGTGTGCCTTGTTCCTACAGGCCAAGAAGCAAGTCGGCATGACATCGGGCATGGCCAAGCAGGCTGGCCATGGG
>Ga0247608_10006367_pt1 | contig 12440 bp, 12 predicted proteins | sample 176DNAGHGlowgp2_FD_193490 | JGI IMG/M metagenome (GOLD analysis project Ga0247608, IMG submission 193490) | Sheep rumen microbial communities from Palmerston North, Manawatu-Wanganui, New Zealand - 1766 DNA GHGlow gp2 | ecosystem: Host-associated > Mammals > Digestive system > Stomach > Rumen ... | reverse complement strand
AATATTAGAGATGTAATATAGACCCATGTTTTGGAATGTATTCTTTCTGACTAAAAGATATTTAAAGAAGTTTTTAATCGCGGAAGTTACTTTATAGATACCTCTACCTAATTTAGTCTTCTTCATAAATCTAACGTATTTTTCTTTTCTTCTTAAGTAGCCATTAGAAAGTCTAAATTTTTCCCACATGTTAGAGGAATGACCAACGCTTTTACCAATTGATTGATTATTATCATTAATTATGACAATAACTTTATGGTCAAATGCCCCTAAGTTATTAAGTGCTTCATAAGCGACACCATTGGCTAAAGAAGCGTCACCAATCACAGCGATAACTTGATAGTCTTCTTTATTTAAGTCACGGGCGGTCGCAAAACCCATCGCCGCGCTTATACTTGTTGAAGAGTGGCCTGCTTCATAAGGATCATATTCTGATTCATTTCTTTTTTGGAAGCCTGATACACCATCTTTATGTCTTAAGTTATCTAAAGTTCTACCAGAAAGAATTTTATGAGCGTAACTTTGATGACCAACATCAAATATTAATTTATCTTTTGGCAAATCGAAAAAGTGATGAATGGCCACAGTTAATTCAACTACACCTAAAGAAGCGGAAAGATGACCACCATTTTTAGCGCAGTTTAAAATGATATTCTCTCGAATAGCGTCACTAAGAAGGTTTAATTCTTCTTCTTTTAAGCCTTTAATATCACTAGGAATAAAGGGCTTAGATAGATCAAATGTGCGTAGTGTCTTTCTTTTAGCCATAAAACATTAGCATTGTACTCTTATTAAGTAATTAATCAAAGCAAAGAAAAATTAGTCCTTATAGAAAGGTTCATATTCTTGTAAAAGTTTTTTCACTTTATCGAATAGATCTTTCTTCTCTTTATCAAAGGTTTCGTTTTCTTTTGATTCATCATTACTAGCATTACCTAAAAGATTATCAATAGAAGCTTCATAGACTTTTGACATCGCGATTAAAATCTTGATGCTTGGTTCACTTCTATTAGATTCATAGTTGGCTAGTTGATATGATTTAACACCAATCAAAGTAGCGGCTTCTTGTTGTGTGAGATTCTTTCTTTTTCTAAATAATTTAAATCTTCTTCCAATATTCATACGACTATTATACTTGTATTTTTTACAAATAAATACAAATCAATATGTTAATGATTAGTTTTCTTTAGAAACATTATTTATTTGTTTATTAATGTGTCTAATAATAAGGAAAAGAATTAAGAAGATGACACTAAAGCCGAGTAGATAACCACCAAAGTCGATTAATACATCGGTTAGTTCCCCACTTCTTCCAGGAACATATAATTGAATTGTTTCCGTTAATAAAGCAAGTAATAAACCGCTTGATAGAGTGATCAAAATGATGCGGTAATATTTTTTATCATTAAATGGATTAATGATTAAGAAAAGGGCCAAAGAAGTGAAAAAACCACTTATTAAGAATAAACCAAAGTGACCAAATGCTTTTCTTATGAAAGAAACAAATGAATCATGGTTATCCGCGGTGATGGTACCAGGAGCGACTGTATTAATAACTTCTTCTGTTATTTCCACTACTCCATGGCTAGCTTCTGTACTAGTTGAGGCATCTAAACAAGAATGAACAATAATGAAAGCATTAATAGCTAAAGCGATAACACTAAAAATAAGTGTCCAGATTAAATACTTCTTGCTTAATTTCATATTTATCTTTTCGCGGTAATTGTTCTCGCTTTTAAGTAGCCTTTATCTTTAATTAACTTAGTGGATATTTCATTTTTGCTCATGATGAAGGCATTGTTATTAGTAAGAATTAAGAAATAATAATCTTTAGATTCTCGATAACTAATTATTTCATCATATGAGACTTGTCTTTCTTCAACTTTGCCGTTGATATTATTTGAAGAAAATAACATATAGTCATCATATATTTCATAGCTCACTTTAGTTTGTGTTTTTCTAACGATATTAACACTCTTTAAATATTTAAACAAAAAGATAATGCCACCGATAAGACAAATTAAAGCAACAGCGATAAATACATAATGAAGTGGATCTAGCCAGTTATTGGAAATAATTGAAAAAACGATATATAAGGCAATAAAGGCGATAAAGCCCACAAAGCAAAAGATAATAAATTTCACTAAAGGAAATAAATATTGCTTCGCGGCTTTGACGTCAATAGTTGTTTCAATTTTATTCATATTAATTAGAGAAAGAAGATTTTAAAGGACATGTTCTATTAAAGATTAAGTTATCTTCTTTACTTTCTTTATCGGTGCAGTAATAACCATTTCTAATGAATTGATATCTATCAAGTGGTTTAGTAGTTTTTAAAGAAGCTTCAACATAACCATGAAGGACCACTAAGGAGTTTGGATTAATTCTTTCTAAGAAAGATGTACCTTGAGTTTCCTCAGTTTCATCAAACACTAATGGTTCAAAGTGATTAAATGTGGCTTTTAAAGCGGTACTGGCTTCTACAAAATGAATTGTGCCGTTAGGTTTTCTAGCGTTAAAACCACTACCAGATTTAGTTTCTATATCATATGTACAGTGCACACAAACGATATTACCATTCTCGTCTTTTTCCACACTATTAGCCTTAATGAAATAAGCGTGCATTAATCTTACTTCATCACCCAAAGATAAACGTTTCCATTTTCTATTTGGTTTTTCTTCGATGAAGTCTTCTTGTTCAATGTATAAATATTTACCAAAAGCGATTTGACGAGTACCGAGTTCTTCATTTTCCATATTATTAGAAGCATCAAGATATTCGGTTTTATCTTCTGGATAATTATCAATAATGACTTTTAAAGGATGGAGTACCGCCATTGGACGAGTGGCTTTTAATTTTTGTTCTTCTCTTAAGAAGTTATCTAATTCTTCCGCGTTAGTGACACTATTGATTCGACTTAAGCCAGTATAAAGAATGAAGTTTCTAATGGCTTCAGGAGTAAAACCTTTTCTTTTTAAGCCCACTAATGTTGGCATTCTTGGATCATCATAGCCAGAGACATAGCCTTGATCGACGAGTTGACGTAAATATCTTTTACTCATCACGGTATTAGTGATATTTAATCTACCAAATTCATATTGATGTGGGACATGTTCCATTTCACATTTTTCCACAAACCAGTCATAAAGGATTCTATGGTTATCAAATTCAAGAGAACACATGGAGTGAGTGACTCCTTCAATGGCGTCCTGCAACGGATGGGCAAAATCATACATTGGATAGATGCACCACTTATTTCCTTGTCTATGATGAGGAACATGAAGGATACGGTAAATAACAGGATCACGCATATTCATATTTGGATGAGACATATCGATTTTGGCTCTTAATGTCTTTTCTCCATCCGCGTATTTACCTTCTCTCATTTCTTGGAAGAGCTTTAAGTTTTCTTCAACACTTCTATTTCTGTATGGAGATTCTTTACCAGGTTCGGTTAAAGTACCACGATATTCAGTAATTTGTTCAGCGTTTAAATCATCAACATAGGCTAAACCTTTTTTGATTAAAAGAATGGCTCTATTATATTGTTCTTCAAAATAGTCACTACCAAAGAAGATGTTTTTAGGTTCATATCCTAACCATCTAATGTCATTAATGATAGCTTGGACATATTCCGCACCTTCATTAACAGGGTTAGTATCATCAAATCTTAAATTGGTATAACCACCAAAAGCTTTAGCGAGTTCAAAGTCATTGATGATCGCTCTAGCGTGACCAATATGTAAATAAGCATTTGGTTCAGGTGGGAATCTAGTGACAATTTGTTTGACACGACCTTCTTCAAGGTCTTTTTCCATAATAGTTTTAATAAAATTACTGATTTCTTCCATGGACTATTCCTCCATAACAAAACTATTTTACATTTATTCTAAAATAAAACCACAAATATATGAAAAAGGCATAGCAAAAGCATGATTGCACTTTTTGCAACTATCCAATGCAATGTGCGCTTTCCACACTTTTGAAATGAACCTGTTCCAAATCGGAACAAGTTGGATTTTTGTTATTGTTCTTTGTTCTTTAAACGAAATCGTTACTAATCTTTTATCCTGCAATCATTAACAAAAAATACATAAGTTAACTTATAGTTTAAAAATTAACACATCCGTCGAATTATTCGACATAAGCAAAAGCATATGTGCGTTTTCCGCACAGATGCAACTATCCAATGCAATGTGCACTTTCCGCACTTTACTATTAGCAACTAGTGCGTTTTCCACACAAGTTCAACTGCCGAGGATTTATCGGTAGTTCGTTTTGCTTACCGAACTTGTGCGTTTTCCGCACAGGTTCACCAACCGAGAAATAATCGGTGGCTAATGACTACCGCCTAGTGGGAATTCTTTTTGCATTTTGAGAAATCTATTTTGTCTTTCATATCCGTCTCCTATTCATTATTCTTCAATAAATTCATTTTAAAATGATTGATATTATTTGTTTTTTATGATTATACTTAAGTAAAGAATTCACCCGTGGTAGCTAATGACTACCGCCTAGTGGGAATTCTTTTTCTTTATTATTTGCCAAATTTTCTCAATATCATTTGGACAAAGATTATAATCTTTAAGAATCTCGCTTAAGTATTCCTTTGAATCAATCCTAATATCATCTCTGAGATATGACTCTTCATTCCAGTTTTGTGGATTATGTATTTTGATATTGTTGTGATGGCCACGTTTTTTGCTTTTTGTTAAGCCAATATTGAAATACGCTTTCCCATCTTTTGTCTCACCAACAACCAGTACTGGATGGCTGCCACTATTCTTTGAACCATGTTTTCTTTTAGAATTCTTTCGAAAATTCCATTTAATAACTATCATATTAGCCTCCTTTCTTTAACATATTGGTGTCTTCAAAAGAGGTACATAAAAAAGCCACCCATAGAGAAAACACCATTATGTAGTTAACATTTGCTATATCCCAAGCAACTTAACTACTGGTGTTACATCCACTCCTTGGATGGCCACATGCTCAGATTAATTATCTGTGTGGAGCGCGAGCGATTTTTCTTTCTATAGCCGTGTCCTAATGGTCGCCCTTTACTATTAGAAATACTGATCACCAACTGTGCAATACTTTCCACATTGGTATGTCCTAACACATATAACATACCAGTCTCATATATGGGTGTCCCCTTTACGTTTTAGCCAAGTTTACACCTACTCCCGCAGTATTTCATGCTTCGGTCTTTTGACGCGTTCCGGCTCTGCATATATTGGACGATTTTATTGTAACATGTATCAAAGTAAATTCACACATTTTATTGAATTAATAAATACAATAAAACTAGACACTTTCTACTAGAATCACTATGATAGAAGTATGCTTAAAAAATTAGTGGTTAAAAATTTTGCTATCTTAGAAGATATTGAAATTGATTTTTATGATGGACTCACCATTTTGACTGGTGAAACAGGCGCTGGAAAATCATTAATTATTGACTCTATTTCTTTGCTATTGGGTGAAAGAGCAAGCGTTGAAATGATTAGAAACGGGGAAGAAAAAGCTCTCATCAGTGGTATTTTCTCATTTTCTAACATCTACTTAGAATCATTCCTTAATAAATTAAATATCCAAAATAATGGGGAAATTGAAATTAGTAGAACGATTTCTTCTTCACGTAATGTGATTAAAGTTAATGGAGTGACTATTTCATTAAATGATTTAAAAGTTATCGCTCATTATCTCGCTGATATTCATCTACAATTTGATATGACGAAGCTTTTAAATAAAGAAAATTATATTGAAATTGTTGATGGTTTTAAAAAAGATACGATTGATGAATATAAAAATAAATATCTTGATTCTTTAAATTTGTTAAAAGAAGAAAATAACCACTATTTAGATTTATTAAAAAGAATCGAAGAAATCAAAAACAACGAAGAACAATATAAGTATGATTTAAAAGAATTAAAATCTTTAAATTTAGAAAAAGATGAAGAAAATAATATTAAAGAAAGAATCGCTTTTTTAAATAACTACGATAAGATTTATTCTCTAATTAAAGAAAGTGAAGAAATCATTAATAAAGATGCCTTAAGCGATATCTATCAAATTAAAAATAACGTTAATAATTTAAGTTCTTATCAAAACGAATATAAGGAATTATATGAAAGAATTAATAACGCCTATTATGAAATTGAAGATATCTTTGATTCTTTAAATAAGAAGAGTCGTCATTTTGATTATGATCCAAAAGAATTAGAAGATTTAGAAATGAGATTATCAGCGATTAATTCTTTAAAGAAAAAGCACAATAAAACTTTTGAAGAGCTATTAATTTATCAAGAAGAATTAGAATCTATTTTATCTAAAGAAGAAGACTACACTACTTTATTAAATGATGAAAAAGCTAAATTAATAGATATCTATAATCATACTTATGTTTTAGCAAATGATTTATCAAAAGTAAGAAAAGAAATCGCTAAATTAATTGAAAAAGAATCGGAAAAACATCTTCTAGATTTAGGTTTGAAATCTGTTTTTGAAGTGAGAATTAATTCTTTTAATAAACCAAGTGATATTGATTTAAGTATTTTTAATGATAACGGTATTGATGATATTGATTTTTATATTGAAACAAATATCGGTGAAGGACTTAAGCCATTAGCGAAAATCGCCTCTGGTGGTGAAGTATCACGTATCATGCTCGCTTTTAAGGCTTTAACAATTAAATCAAGTAAAGTCGAAACAGTGATATTTGATGAAATCGATACTGGTATATCTGGTGAAGTCGCTAGTAAAGTGGCGAGAAAAATATATGAAATATCTTTATCTACACAAGTGATATCTATTACTCATCTCCCCCAAGTCGCGGCATTAAGCAAAAACCATTTAAAAATCGCAAAAGAAATTAAAAATAAGCGCACCTATACATCAATTAAGTATTTGTCTTTAGATGAAAAAATCTATGAAATCGCCTCTTTAATAAGCGGAGGCAAAGTCAGCGAAAAACAACTTGAATACGCTAAAGAGATGGTTTTAAGTAAGTAACTTATTTACTTTTATGGGCAAAGACGGGCCAAAGAGCGTCTTTACCATAATCAATACGATTGAGTTTCATGAGTTCAATCATATCTTCTTCACTTATTTCGAAATCTAACTTCATATTATCTTCAATATGTTCTTTACTAGATGCTTTAGGAATAGAAATAGTATTTAATTGAAGAGTGTATTTAATGCATAGTTGAGGAATGCTCACATTATATTTTTTAGCCATTTCCGCGATTGCGTCATTTTTTAAAGCGCGACCATGCGCAATTGGAGAATAAGCTTCTACGACGATATCGTTTTCTTGACAATATTTAATAACATCAACCGGGGTTTCACCAATATGAAGAAGAATTTGATTGGCCATTGGTTTAATTTCACAGTTATCAATGATGTTTTCTAAATCATCCACTAAAAAGTTAGAAACACCAATGGCTCTTAATTTACCTTCTCTATAGGCTTCTTCCATCGCTCTCCAAACTTCTCTATTTTGCTTAAAATATCTAAATGGACTTCTAAATAAAGCCCAAGGTTGAGGACAATGGATTAACATTAAATCAATATAATCAACTTCTAATCTTTTTAAGGAATCTTCAATTGATTGTTTAGCTTTTTTATATGATTTAATTTCCGCTTTAACTTTGGAAGTAATAAAGATCTCTTCTCTTTTTAGACCAGATAATCTAATGCCTTCACCAACGCCTTCTTCGTTGCCATATGCTTGCGCTGTATCGATATGACGATATCCAGCATCTAATGCCATCTTGACGCAGTTAGCGGCATTTTCATTTTTAATTAACCAAGTACCATACGCTAAAGCGGGAGCTTTGACTCCATTATGCAAAACAAATTCTTTCATGTTTAAAACCCTCTAGACTAATTGTGTCATAGAGGGTCAATTCTTCAAAGAGAAATGCTTTTATAGTTAGCGTTTTTCCAAAGCACAATACACTCTTTACGAATGCTCTTGTAGAAAGGTAAGCTGTCTTTCCATGCGCTGAACTGTTTATAATCTATCTCAATCGCGGATATAACTTTTCCAGTCACTAATTCATATTTACTAACTGCTTCAATCATTTGATCCCTTTTTTGCCTAGAAACTTTTTTGACAAAGATAGCGATATCAATATCTGAGTCAGGACCTTCTGTGCCACGAGCATATGAGCCATAAACCACTACTGCGACAGCGTCATCTTCATAAATGGTTTCTAAATCTTTAATTAAATATAAAAGATTATTCACAACAGGCTTATTACGAAAGAACTTGTTTTTACCTCTTTGATTAATATATTTGCCTTCTTTAATGCGATTATCTACTGGATATGGTGTATCTTTTTTAATAATCCATTGATTTCCCACTTTCATTCCAGGTAAGCGACCAGAAAGAAGAAGACGTCTAACATTTCCGACATCCTTTTGATTTTTTGAGGCATATTGCGTAACAGATAAGTATTCTTCCATAGCTCAATATTACAATAACACGTTATCGTGTAAATGTTAAGCAAATAAAAACCACCTTTGCTTTTTTTAGGTGGCTTTGTCTAAAGACTATTTATTGTTTTCTTCTTCTTTTTGGATTTCTTTTAGTTCTTTTTGGTCATGTTTACCACTTGTTTCATTGTAGAAATTAACAACGATAGATGTGATGACCGCGACGACCACTAAACCATACATGCCTAAGATCACTGTTAATATTCTTCCAATTGGAGTAATCGCGGTTAAATCACCAAAACCAATTGTGGTCACTACGGCAAAGCAATACCATAAAGCATCTGGAAATGTTCTAATGATGTTAGTAGCGCTTGGATCAGCGGCTTGTGGTTCAACAGTCATAAAGACTAATGAGAAGCAAACAATAGTCACTAATAAGCCAAATAAGACTTCTAATGAATAAGTACTTAAAATGATTTTAAATAAGACTTTGACTTTTAAGTTTGCTAACGCTATTGCCATAGCTTCAACGAAGGCCACAATCGCGATAAAGACGCATTCAGTAACGATGATATTTTGAAGTTGTTCCATGTTGCTAATTGGAGAAATAAAGATACCAATCGCTAGACCGACAGCGAGTAAAATAATTAAACCATTAAGGATGACACTTCTAATAGAATGATCATCAATGATGTTAAATACACGAGCGACCACGAGAGTGACACAATATAAACCCGCTGTTAAAACAAATAAGAACGGATTATTCGCGGCAAATAAAACGGCAATACCTAAAGCAACATCAAAGCCAATCATCACAAATGATTTAATTAAGTTGGCTTTAGTTCTATCTTTAAAGAACTTAATAACACTCATTAAGCCAGATAATAAGAAGATACCTAAGATGAAGAAAGGTACTCCAGTAGGAATTTCAGTGGCTCCTTCATCAATCGCTCTAGTAAAAGTAATAATTGTTAAAACGGAAAGCACTAAGATTAAGGCGGCAATAACTGTACTAGTTAAAGTCACGATTAATCTCATTAATGGAAATTCATGTTTTTTAGCGGTATTCCTTTTTGCCATAAATAAGTCCCCCTATTTATCAGTTTATCGATTTTTTAAATGTTTGTCTTTTGCATCGCACTTCTTTTTTCATATGTGACCAAACATTCATCATATTGATGTTAGTTACTAAGATTGGATCGGCGATTAAATCTTCAATATGATACTTTTCACAGTTTTGATAGAACCTATTGAAGATTAACGCAAAAGCCCCACTATTACGGTAATCTGGATGAACACCCACAAGAGTTAATTCTAATTTCTTAGGATGTTTAATTGTATGAAGTAATGGTAATGCTGCTCTAAGAGTTCTACCTTTAGCTTTTCTAATGACATCACCGATATAAGGTAAAACGATGACGAACGCTACGACTTGGTCGGTTTTATTATCCACCACAATAGAAGTGAAATTAGGATTAATAATTGTGGCGAATTGTTTTAATGTATGTTTTTTAGCTTTACCCACGAGTGGGATGAAGTTATCAAGTTCAGCATAGGCTTTGTTATAGCAATCAAAGAAAGATTCACCATATCTTTTAATGATTTGTCTCATCGATCCATTAGCACAAACATCGTGGTATTTATTATGTTTTTTTACCATTTCTCCAGCGAGGAAATAACGAGGGTCAACATCATGCATAAAGAATCTAAATTCATGCCATTCGCTTTCTTTTATAAATCCTAATTCTTCTAAATGATTTATATAATATGGGTATGAATAATTAGTGCCATATGTGGAATATTCATTATAGCCATATGTAAGCATACCTTCTCTATCAGTATCATCAAATCCCCAAGGACCGTGTATTGTATTAAGCCCTTTTTCTTTACCCCAGTTGATAATTGTGTCGATCAAGGCTTTAGATACTTCTTTATCATCAATAAAATCAATACGAGAGAATCTAATACATAATTCGTTATGTCTTTTATTTGATTCATGATTAATGATGCCTGCAATACGACCAACGAGTTTATTGTTTTTGTACGCTAAAAAGGCGCGGAACTCACTACTACCCTTGCTTAAATTCTTTTTAGGACTATCTAAATACATTTCATCTTCAATAAATGAAGGAGTGTAATATGGGCAGTTTTTATATAGCTCAATAGGGAAAGTCGCAAATAACTTTCTTTGTTTTCTACTTTTAACTTCAACAATGTTAATCATAAAACGTATTATACATTATTTATAAATAAAAGTGACCAAATTAATGGCCACTTCATTTTGTTACGATTGGTTCGAATTATTGAACGTCTACTTGATTATTAGCGCGTCTACTATCTTGGCTATCAGCGATTAATCCGAAGATACCACCTAAAGTAGCTAAACCAGTTGAGAAAGCACCTAAAATGATACACGCTATATGACGATTCTTGGTTGGTTCTCTTAAATCTTGAGATGAAACAACAGCACTGATAACGCAAACAATAGCGAAGATGGCGCATGTGATACCACTAGATAAGGCCATGCTTTGGATAAGCATTGCAGCACCTTCTGGAGATAAATCACTACGGATATCACCATTATTAACACCATCAATAATTGATTGACGGACTGCCGGGGAAACACCAACAACAATCAAAATAGCGGCACTAATCACTAATAATACAGTACAAACGATGCTTAAAATCATACCGACTCTAAGCATGATATTAGAAACTCTTCTCATAATTATTCTCCTTTCTTTTCGTTAACACCTAATAAATAGATGCAGCCACAGCCGACAACGACTGGTAAAAGAATCATCCAGACAAAGCCGTATTCCACAAACATAGGCCAACCAGCACCCATGATACCCGCTTCAATCATAAATAAGATTGCGGTTGTGAAGGATAACGCCACTACTATAATACCAATAAATAAGCTTAATAAACGGAAAATTTTGAGTCTTAAGATGATTTCTAAAATAACTAAGACAAGTATACCAACAAGACCAATGCCGGTTAAAAGTAAGAAAATACTAACAAAAACTGGGAAGAATTCACCAGCATCAGCGAATGTTTCCGCTAAGAAGAAGTATTGACTTGGAGCGGTTAAAACCCAATAACCAAGTAAGAAGACGAAGAATAATTTGGCTAATTCTTCTTTCTTAATAAGAATAAATAATGGCGGTAAAACGCATAAAGCAGTACCAACAAATAATGTGATAATGTTTGTTAAGACATTCATGAATTGTCCGTCAATGCTCATTGCTGTACGAATGGCAAACCATAAAGCATAGGCAAATGCACCACCAACGAAAATCCATTTGGCAGGTTTGGATAAGATTTCAAAGACTTTATTAGTAAACTTTTCCATAAAAACTCTCCTTTGATAGAGATATTATATTACTTAAAATAAAAAAGCTGTAAACATACGCTTACAGCTCTATAAATTTGTTATAAGTTCTAGGCAGCGGTAACGTGATCAAACACGCAGATAGTACCGATATTGAATGTACCACTCTTAACGGAAATGGTAATTGTGTGACTACCGGCTGTTAAATCGAATAGACCTAACATATTGAACATATAACCAGTTCTACCATTTTGACCAGTTTTGCCAAAGCCAGCAGTCCATAAGTTCTTGCTGTTAGTAATTGTTTTTTCAGTACCATCAATCTTTAAAGTAATGCAAGATTTCAATGTTGTTGAAGTGCTTGTAGATACTGAACCAGTATAGCCCATATAAACAACGATATCTTTTTGGCCAGCGGTTAATTCAGTAGCAAAACTTGCTTCTTTACCATTTGAACAAGCGTAATATGTCGCTGGATTCTTATAATCAGTAGAAGTTGATTTTGTACCTGTAGAAGTGAGACCACTATCTTTACCGATTTTAGCGGTATTAGGAAGTTCAGCTTTATTGCCTTCAGTCATAATATCGATGATGGTATTAAGTTTATCGGCTGGGCAACCAATCGCTAAAAGAGCATTATATGTTTGCTCTTGATAGGTTTTA
>Ga0247608_10006366_pt1 | contig 12441 bp, 18 predicted proteins | sample 176DNAGHGlowgp2_FD_193490 | JGI IMG/M metagenome (GOLD analysis project Ga0247608, IMG submission 193490) | Sheep rumen microbial communities from Palmerston North, Manawatu-Wanganui, New Zealand - 1766 DNA GHGlow gp2 | ecosystem: Host-associated > Mammals > Digestive system > Stomach > Rumen ... | reverse complement strand
ATGTGAACTTAAATCTAGCAGTAACTCTACTGACTTCTCATTGCAGTATATAGTAACTAAATATAGAATGTCATGGAGTTAACATATAAAGATTATAAAAGAATAAACAATACAGGTAGTCTTCCAGGATTTGTCAGCCCGTGGAAAATGATTTAGAGCAATGGTGGGTTTAATGATTATACAAGAAATACAATAAGTCAGGGTGGCGACAATAAACTACCAACAGAATCTTGGCAAATTCCATTTTCTAATTCACCAAAAACACAACAATCCGTTAATACATTTGATATGTCTAAAGGCGGAGATGTAGTATCGACAGGTGTTAATCTTGCAGAAAATACTGTAAACGGATTTATCGATGGCACCGGCGAAGATGATTTGGCTGCAAAATACGGTCAATCTTATGATTATGTAGATGGCATCGGATATACGAAATAGAACATGGCCAATGTAGGAAAGGAGCGAGATGAAATACGTAAGTCAAATTTAAAAAATACATTAGGTACTGTTGGTGCAGGAGCCGCTTTTGGAGCTACCGTAGGAAGTATTGTGCCAGGTTTGGGTACAGCTGTAGGAGGATTAATTGGTGCTGGTCTAGGAGGAATACTTGGTGGAATAGGATCTGCTGAAAGAGCTAGGAAACATAGACAACTTGTGGCTAGATTTAATGACAAGGTGTGGGATAATTAGTAGGAATCTAGAGGAGAGGCATTTACTACTGCTATAAGATTAAATAACGCCAAACAATATGGAAATTCAGAATCTCAATATTTATTTGGTGCTGCCGATGGAAAACAACCAGAAGTAAATTCTAAAACAGGTCGTACAAAAGATGATGTATGGATGTATACTCCAAGAGGATATAAATTTGGAAAAGCGAACGCTTTAGGAGAACCTGGGGAAACTATGCTTGACACAGAAACAGGTGAAATATCAACGATACCATATCGTCCAGGAGATAGTAAACATCCTGGAGATGTATAGCCAATAGAAGCAAAGAAAGAAACAGCAATATTTACTAATAGATGGATCGATCCAGTTACTGGAAAGTCATTTGCAAAAGCTGCGATAGATGGAGACGATGATCCTTATGCGTTATTAAACAGAATGAAAATACTTGTAAACGATAATAAAAGTAAGAAAGGTCTTATGAAAGCTAAATGTGGCAAGCTCCCTAAATATTATGAAGGATGGATTCCAAATGCTATAAGCAGTGGAGCAACAATGCTTGGTGGCCTCACTTAGTATTTAGATGCAAAAAACCAAAGTGTAAAAAAACCTGATAGTTATGTATCAAACCCGTATGAAATGAAGGCTTTTGAAACACTTGCCGGGCTTAGAATTAATCCTTATCCAATAAACCTAAATCTTAAAAACGCAGAACTTCGTACAAATAGAGCAATAGATATTTCTGGTGGATTAAGTGTTGGACAAAGAAAACTTCAAAGATTAGCAGCGCTCAACCAAACACAGAGGAATATATCAGATGCTCTTGCTAATATTGAAATGCAAAATAATAGCTATTTTAGTGATTATGCAAAAACAGCATTGTAGGCAGGAATGAATAATGCGAAAATGGCAATGGCTGCAAACCAATACGATTTAGATTATTATTCTAAAGCTCACGCTGCCAGACAACAGGGCATGTAGGCTGGTGTGTATAATCTTATAAATGGCATGCAATAGTATTATGCAGATGATTTCAAACGCAGGCAACTTAATGATATGATGGGATTATATAGACAGCAGCTTGATATAGATAAGCAAAAGACGCTCGCAGATATATCAAACATGGCGTTTAATTAGAAATAGGCTCAAAAACAATCTCAAAGCCAAACTGCTTTGAATCCATATCAATGGCTTGCATTCGGTCCCGCAGGTTATTATGGAGCAATGCAATACAATCGTAAATTAGCAACAAAACATTCGTAATTATGGTATATGCATATGATAATTGGGTATAGTTACCCACTAAAGACATCTATGATACATAGATGATGGCAATGGCCATAAACGCTGCTAAAGATATGTATGAGAAAGGCCAAGATGAAATCAAAGACTTTACTAAAACGTATGGTGATTTTATGAGTCCTTTTGCAAAAGATATGGAGCGTTATGGTGAAATGGTAGGAGGCGTTAAAGATACTATAAATAGAATGTACGCAGCTGGTATAGATCCATTGAGATCAGCAGAGGGTAGAGCTATGTTATCTAGGCTTACTAATAGTATAAATCCTGCAGAATTCAATATGATGCGCGCCAATGCTAAGACTGGATATGCATATCTTGATGCAATATAGGATCTTAGGAGAAAAGGTAAATACAGCGAAGCACAAGAGTTGTTTGATATAATGCAGACAGGCGGTCTTGGTACAGATTCTGAAGGCAACACTATAAATACATTTGAAAACTTTTCTACCGCTGGGAGTGGAGGTTGGAATTCGTTCACTAGAACATCACCTATAGAAGCTGCCACATTACAAGAACTCACTAAAGGTGGATACGCAGGTAGAACCGCCAGATTATTATCCGCTGCAGACTTTGACGATCCCAGACTTCGTGGTAAATATACATATGATCCTAAATATGAATGGTCTGGATATTTGTATTCAGACTTACTTAAAGGTGCTCCTGGTGCTGTAATGTCGGCATCTGCAGATCCTAGAATGGCTTATTTTAGAAATTTAGCAGAACAAAAAGTAGCTGCTTCTGGTAGACCGTATACTTAGGCAGACGTAGATGCACAATTCCAGAGAGACGTTGCTGATGCGAATACATGGGCGTTAATAGATCCTACTAGAAAGGCAAATGAGTTTGCTGTACTTAAAGAATAGCTTAAAAATAGTCTTACGACGTAGAGGTAGGGTAAAGCACTTGATTACTATTATAAAATGATGGAGAATGGGGCAGACACAAATGGAGATGGTAAACTTTCTCAAGATGAACTTAGCAATTATGCTATGATGAAAAACATGTCTCTGTTTGGAAATGCAGGATATACTTACGATCCTTCAACTGGAAATATGGTATCTCCTAATGGATAGTCTATTGAATTTACAGACTACCGTCAAATGACGTCTACGTTAAACAGAAACAGTCGAATACAATAGAATATGGGTTCGTACATTCAGTAGATGATAGATTCTGAACAAGCTCACATTGACCTGTATAATAGATATCTCGACGAAAATAGGACTGGAATTAGAAAGGGATCTAAAGAAACTATGTCTATGTCGATGCCGTTTGGAACCTAGGCAGGTCTTTCATGGAGAACATATAAAACAAAAGAGTATACGCCAACAGAAAAAGTGTCTAAGCATTCAGAAACAGAAATGAAATAGCTTCGTACGTTAGCAAGAGAGGCTTAGCAGAAGATAAGTATTTATAAGAAGTATTTCAACAATGACGGATCTGTAAACTATGATAAGCTTGTACGTGCTGGGTATTTAGACCAGAATTATGCTCCTACTGAATATTTTACTAGAGAGTTGAATAAACTAAATAAAGTAAGTCAGTCATTGCCAGAAGATTAGAGGAGAAAACGTGCAGATGATACATACATGCTTTATGCAGGAGAAGCTCCGTCTCCAGGAACGGGAGCTCACGATAGACTCGTTTCAGACTTTGCTGGAAATAATAAAGTAAAAGTTCCAGGTCTACCAAACGAAATGCGTAAAGTAAATTTAAATCACTATACATTATCCGCAGTAAGGCGTGGCGATATTACAGGTGCCAATGTATATGACAAAAACTCCGACGTAAAACGCGCTCAGTAGTGGCTTAGAACAAACAAAGTTGAAGGTTATGTAGATGATGAATCCGTAAATGACGCATTTGTTCCTAATGCTAGCGGAACTAGAATGAATAACGATCTGTTTGGAGAAGCAATTGTCGATAAGAAATACATTGACAGAATGTGTGCAGACTTGAATATTAAATCTAAAGAGGCTAAAGATAGACTGTTGGAGTCTCTTGGAATAGTTGCATATGAGAAACAGACTACTGTTCCAGAAACTAAAAACGATATTGATTATAAGTGGGTTACATACTATTCTATCCCAATAACAAAGATATACGATAGTGGAGTTATTCAAGGTGATAGAAATGTAGAATTTAGAAAGGCTAGACACGGCCAAGCAAATGCTACAGCTGCAGAAAGAAATTCATACGCTGCAGGCATGCAATCTACATTAACAACACGATGATATGAATAAGAAAAGATCACAGTTGATATATAATCCTAGATATGACCAAGGTGCTATGATGCTGGACGCACTACGAAGTAATACACTTCGTAGTGCCGAGGTTATTTCTGCGCCATATCAATAGGGGTTGGTCAATGCTGTTGAAGACGATTATAATGAATTTGGCATAGTACAACCAGAATGGGCTCTTCCAAAGACAGACGATGAAGGAAACATTACAATTTCAGATGATCTGGATAATCAATCGTGGATTGGGAAAGCGTTTTCAAATGTATCGGATTTATTATTTGGCGACGGAAGTTTCTCCGAAAGATTAAAAAATGCCAATCCTGCCGATGCGTGGAGGATGTTCCATGAGAAACGATTACAAGCTGATCTTTCTTCTGCACAAACAAAGTTAGAAGAGGTTTCAAATTTATTGAATGACTTAGATGACGCTGATGATTATGTAAATTACGTCAAGGAATATAAAGAACTTGAAAATAGATACAATCAAGAAATTAATATAGGAACGCCACAAGAAAAGTTAATTCCTGTTTTATCTAGAATGGACGATCTTAAGTACAAAATAGATGATTTTCTCAATAAAGTAAAAACCGACGGAAAAAAATCTGAAGTACTTGTAGATATGTTTTATGACACAGATAAATTATGGAATAGCAAAAAAGCTATGCTTGGTGCCGTCAGACAGAACTTGTGGGTAGATCCAAACGTTAAAGGTTCCTGGTACAATCCTCTTACTGGGTTAGAAGAATTTGCGTCTTTAGTTGGAAACGTCCTACAAAGTGGAGCTAACGCAATAGGCAAGCTGCTTCCAGATCAAATAGAGAAGTCTGGGTCGTTTACTAGAAGAGCTATTGCTCAGAGCTTACCGGATGACGATTCTTTCGACGAACTCATAAACGATTATTATCAAAATCCATATGCATTAAAGGCTAAAATTGATAAGCATCGTGAATATTACGGCAGATTACAAAAAGAAAAAGAAGCACGAGTAAAGGATGTTGCCAGACAATATAAGGAAGGCAACTGGCTTTTTGATCCAAATAAGATCAGCCCAGAATATAGAAAACTACAAGAAGAGAATGCTAATTCTGGGTTGATAGGAATGTTTATAGATCCTACTAGATGGGCATATAACTTTCCAGAAATGGGTACGTCTTGGAGCGATTGGCAGTCTTTCATTGGTCTTATGGCCACAGACTAGGCTGCTAAGTGGATAGGTAAAGGCCTCGTTCGGGCTGGTTTAGGTGCAAACCCATATGCAAGGTTTGCACTCGGTCTTGGAACTGTTGCGTCGCAGGTTGGATGGACTGCAGCAATGCGAGATCACGAAACATCTTCCGAGGCTATGGATGGTCAATCGCAGAGAGTTCTATCTAGGTCTATGGATCGTAATGCAGATATGAATAAGGCTCTTTCTGAGATTTCTAGTTATATGCAAGCTAGCGGATATGATCCAAGTAGATTTTCAGATATAGAAAAAATCCAAATGGCGCTCGCCTACGGTATAAAAACTGGCGAACCAACATTTGATGAGGAAGTAAAAGAATCAAGAAAAGGTCTTGCACAGCTTATAAATCACAATAACGCTCTTGCTGCTAAAGATTACTTGGAAAGTTTCCCGTATATGAACTACACCAGATCTTTTTTACGGGATCTTAGTTTGTCTATTGGAAAACCATCTTATGCAAGAGCTGTAAAAAACGCTAAGAAAGATTTCCAAAGGCGTTTAGAAAATACTACTGCAGGCACTGCTGCCGAGAGAAATGGTCGAGCTATTTTGGACAACCATATTGATAAAGTCGCAACAAAAATATCTTCTGACCTTGGAAAGAGGATGGCTTTTGCAAGAACCGCGAAGTACCTTAAAAACAATGCGGCTAAAGCAGGCTATGTATCCTTTATGGAGGGTGAAGAAGAAGGCGTACAGTATTTAACTCAACAACGCTATTCTCGCGGCGAATACGATGACTACACCTAGTCAGAAAGCATGTTTGATATACCTTCTTTATTTGACGATTTGGGTATAGGAGCACAAGCTACGTTTGCATATTTAGGTCTGTTGCCAGGAGATCCAAATAACGGCGACGAAGAATTGAAACGTGCAATGCGTATTGGAGCTGTAACTGGTGCAATGTTTCATGGAACAAGCGCTCTTAGCAATCTTCTTCCTTCTGAGGGGCGTGACAACTTGAGAAACTTTATCGCTCAAGCGAAGAACGATCGCATTATAAATGAAATTGTTGGCCGCAACTACGGAAAATACGAAGATGACCAACATATTGCAATGTACTTCGACGCCATGAGTAAATATGGTATTACGCCTTCTAGAATGGAGGATTCATTGAATCAACTAAAGTCCGTTCTTGATGAGAACGTAAAACCGGAGTGGGTTGATAGAGATATTGACTTGATGCACAAGACAGCTAGCGAGTATAATAATCCATACTTGGATGTAATGATGGAGGCATTACACATAGATCGTAATAGTGATAAACATCGATAGTTGATATAGACAGCTGTACATCATTTGATGGATTATGAGAATGCAGAGAACGATTCAAACGATGCTAAGAGGGAGCTTAATATGATGATTGACATTCTGTCAGAGTTGGATGTAGATTCTGAACGCACGGACAAGATGTTCGGTAAATAGAATGTATAGAATCTGAAAGAATACATATTAGGTGAGTTAGAAAAGGCTAAAACTGAACAACAAACAGAGGAATCCACTTGGAAGAAACTAAATCGAATTCGTATCGAAAAGGAGATGCGCGCCCAATTTGAGGCTGAGGGTGTAAATATGGACGAATTGGATGAGAAGTCTGTTAATTCAGCAATCGATAAAAGAGTAGATGAAGAGTTTGAAAGTCAATTATCAAAAGAAGATTCAAAATTAAAACAAAGAATCTCAAATCAAGATCAGGAGTTTGCGTTTATAACAGATCGAGTAAAAGCTGTATTGAGCGCAGAATACGTAAATGCATTAGAGCATGTACTAGATCTATTAAAAGGACGAAAAGAAGATCTTCAGCGTTTGAATAATGAAGTTACAGGAAACGACGCCAGATTGGATCGTCTTTCTGGAATGATAGACTCTATAGACGACGAATATAAGAAAGAGCACACTCGTCTGGATCAATATAAGGATGACAAGGATGTAAAAAAGATGCAATCCTTCAAATTCAAAAATTAGCAAGATATAAGGAATGCGTTTATTAAAGTAATCTTGAATGATGCAATACAAAATGCACTATTGCCGGCATATCAAGTATATACTATTGGTAGAGTTGATCCAGAATCTATATATTACGAGCGTCGTAGAAAAGACTGGAAGGATCTGTCAAAGGAGGAACGAGCTTCTTATTCTCGCAAATATAATAGTGAGCTTGGTGAGTTTAATAACTCTGAAGAAATCCCAGAGAGTGTAATTGAAGGTATATACAACGCAGAGAATGCACTAAATGCCGAGAAGAACCCATTCGATGATCTTGTAAAGAAATAGAGAAAAGAACAACGTAGGGTTAATTCTTTGGGCCAAGAAAAGACTCTTGGTGACTTAGATGGTATTCATGAGATACAACGTGAAGCCGCTTAGAGATATGCAATGCTTGAGTTCGAAGACGTAGAAGATCGAAAGAAAGTTGCCCATCGCGAATGGAATGCTGAACGCCCGTTGACGGATGAGGATATCGACAGAGCTCAAAATGGAGATAAAGAAGCACAGAAAAAAGTAGACGAATAGATTGAAACTCAACGCATCCAAGATCTTGGTGTTACTTTGGAGCCCGACGATGAAAAATGGGATGAAAATGCTGGACTTGGGCAATCTGCTACAGGGCTTGGAGGATTATAGGCAAATGGTAGACCTGTAATTACAGTATCGCCGTCTGGTGCAAAATCAGAAGACGAAAAGCGTTCTGATATTTAGAATGACGACGATAAGAAGAGCCAAGATGACGCCAATAAGCCTTAGCAACCAGTAACTCCAAAACCTGATGAGAAACCAGTTCCACAGAAACCAGAGAACGAGTCTATTTCTTTATCTAGTCTCGGCGTAACACTTGGTCGACCAGACGGAAAAGAAACCCCTACAGAACCACAACCTACAACTGCCCAAGAACAGCCAGCAGATACCCCAGAAGGTAATACAGTGCCTCCAAAAACAACACCGGAGCCGTTAGAGCCAGAAGACGCTGATGATAAGACTGATAGTGATACTGGCGAATAGAAACCTGGAGAAGCTGATGGTGAACAGAATGGAGGAGGTGAGTCGCTTCCGCAAACATTACCGAACAATCAGGACGACGAAGAATATCAACCAGATCCAGTAGAAGATTTGTTTGACGACTTTAATGAAGAACAAGCTGCTCGCGATGCAGAAGACATGATGAGACTCGAAGATGAGCAAATTGGCACTCTTGAAGTTAGCGATTTCGACTATGGGACGCCTACTTCTGAAGAAAAAGAGCAGCATAGTAATCATGGGAATGTAAAGCGTGATTATATCAAGAGCACATTCTTCTATGCGTATGGCACCAAAGACCAAAATACACCTTTAGAACTAAAAGTAAACGGAAAATCTGTAAACTTTGGAAAGAACAAAGTTGTAAAGACAGCGGCACAATTAGCTGAAAAGTTGTCTCAACGTGGATGGTTTGCCAAAACGAAAAAATACTATATTGTAACTGGAAACCAAATAGATCAATCTGCCCCTGCGTATTGTGGGTTTGATACAAATGCTTATACAATAAGTCTAATTCTTGAAGACGGAAACGACGTATATATCACAACTCTTAGAAATACTAAGTCCTATTAGAATTCTGACATTGGCAAAACGGCATAGGGGGAATTGCGTTTTTGGAACATAAATCCTGTAGGAAGATAGTAGTACTAGAACAGGCTTCGTGGAGAATTAGAAAACGCATTGACTGCTGCAGCAATACCGTTTGACAAATTAAAACGTGCAAATATTAAATATTTGAAAGATTTGTATGTATCTAAATTTGGTATATCTACGTTCGATCAGATGGAAGAACAAATCCGCTTCGAATATAGAAATAATACAACAAAACCTATAATAACAAACGACGACATTCGTAGATAGGTAAAAGACTTAAATGAATTTAGATAGCAAATAATAGACGCATTCTGTATAAAAGACGCGGCAGAAAGATATATTATACCGGAAGTTTCTTCTAAAGTTGTCAATAAATCTGTAAGTCCTGTAAATCCAAGAATAAGCAACGGGACTATTGAAAACGCGCGCAAGGATGGTGCGCCAGTATTTAGGCCTGTTATCGGAGACGATGCTGGATTTGGGCTGAGTGAAGATGTAGAAGAGCTTACTAAACAGCTTAACGGAAAATCTAAAAATCCTGTAATACTTGGTGTAGGTCGTGGACAATTCGCTTCAAACGAAGAGAAGTATAAGATCGCTCCTATATTCGAAACAGAGTAGAATAAGAATGAACGTCTACACGGTAAAGGATACGCAGGTAAATTATATTTAAACGTCGAAGCTCCGTCTGGTGGTAGAATACCAATAATGCTATCTGAATCGAACTTTAAGCGGTATAGATCTGCTGATGGTACAATAAAAACCATTGAAAAAGAAGAAGATGTACAACTTGCTATTGATCCTGCTACTGGTACAATTAAAGAAGGCATGACTCCGTGTATAGGAGAGGTTATATACTATCTAATGACTGGTAGGTTGAACGCCAAACATATGCCTTTTGGAACACATCAGTTGCAAAGTACAATTGCAAAGCTTATTGTAAACAATGGACAAGATACGTTGCTTAGCGACAAAGATAAAGCTAGAAATATACCGTACTATATACTGAAACAGCTTGATTTTGACGGTATTGAGTTTGGTATTGGAGATCTAAACGCTCCTGGTGATTTATATAATAGGAAAGAGATAGAGCTTAGAAATGATCCAGTTGCTCTAAGACATGTGGTATATTTATTGTCGAAGAACTTTCACTGGAATACCGATAAGGTCTACATGAGAATGACGTTCCTTGATGATGAAGAAGACTTTAGATTTAGAACGTTTATGGAAGCTCTTAAAGACTTCTTTACTGCACATCCAGATTAGAAGGAGGTAAAGATTGCGGGTCTTGATGAACTTACGTTCTTAAAAGACGATTTCTTTAAGTCGAAAGGAAAACGTCTCGTTGGAAAAGCTGTGTCTGTTGCTGCGTGGATGATGAAAACTGGAAAGCTACAAACGGATCTATCTAAACAAATGTTTGTTGCTCCTTACGTATTTGCAAGCGGCGTTAAAGTAGACAACAAAGCAAAGAAACCTATCGCGTAGACACAACACGTTGCCGAAGTAATAACAGATAAGCCTGTCAAAAACGGTGTTATTGATCTTGCTGAAGCTGCAGCGGCAGATGAATCTTTAAGATCCTAGATAGACGCACGTTTAAACTAGATATAGAAGCGTACTGCGGAGTCTCCTGCCAAAAATAAAGCTGCGAAATCGCGCAAAGATTTCGTAACATAGGCAATAGAAGAAGCCAAGAGAATATTCGCAAATGTAGACAAAAAGAAAGAGACATTAAACAATCTTAATAAAAAGCTTAACAGGGAAGAAAAACCGTATAAGGAAATATTTCTGATAGACACATCTGAGTTTAAAGAGTTTAGTGGAAATAAAAAGCAACTCGCAGAAAAAAGTATTCGTGCTCGCGTGAAAGACGCGTTACACAGAGTGAATATTCAATTTACTGATTCCGATCTCGATGACAAACTGCGCAACTATACCGAAAAGAGTTCATTGGATTTATTACGTCAGGTGATTGATGGAGAATCAATAATACAGCTGCGTGTATGGGATGACCAAGGTAAAACGAACTGGAGCATTGCGCCAATAAAAACAGAATACATTACAAATCCAAACCAGTTCCTACCAATAACTGGTGTATTCTCTACATTTAAGAACAAAGGCCGTCTGAATGCAGAACGCGCAAAAGAATGGTTACACTAGACTCTTGGAATCGATCCGAATAATGTATATGTTACGAACGGTATTCTTCGTGGGTGCAACGACGAAATTGTGTACGGTGCGATGAATGCTAGTATAGATGCTCTCGGAAAGGTTACTGGCAATTTTACATTATCTTCTGCAGAAGGTTCCGGTCGAGGTGTACATTTCCATGAGGCGTGGCATTTTATAAACCTCTTAATTCATACAGAGGAAGAACGTACGGCGTTATACAAGCTTTATTTGGAGCAACATCCAAAACTTAATAAGCCTACTACATCGTTTAAAGATATAGAAGAGGCGATGGCTGAGGACTTCAGAAAGTATGCGGAAATGCGTACCGGATTAGGTCTACACAATAAGATAAAGAGATTCTTCAATAGCGTATTGCAGTTTATTGGGATCGGTAATAAGAAAGACATGTTAAGAATGGTATTCGATTCTATTATGAACGGAGAGTACGCAAAGATGAAGATTGATACCAAGTCTTATTATGAGTTTGTAAAACGATTTCCTAAAGGCATAAATAAGGCAAACTGGTACGTAGATGGTGTGCGTCAAGATAAACTTGATAAACTGCAAGGAATCAGCTCATATCAGGAGTTCTATGAAACTGGAGAGGCTTTAGCTCATATGATGCTTGATCAATTCGGATTCCTTCGCACTGGTAACATAAACAAAAAGCTTACTAGTGATAAGTATAAAGAATTGATGCACAACATCAAAGCTATGCGTGATGAAGCGACTGGCAAACAGGCCCTTGTGTTGCAGGATATTATCGATAATGTCGGGATATTTAATGCTATAATCAAGGATGTGTTTGGTAGATATGGCATTGAGCTCGGATTTAGAAAGAATAAGAAGTATAGACTTACTAAGGAAGAGATAGCAAACAATCCAGATCTGAAGGAGCGTACAGATGAAATTGCCGCATATGAAATAGAAGACCTGAAAGTTTCTAAGAAAGACAATGTTGGATACAAAGCCAAATTATTCTTAAGCCAATTGGTAAAGACGAGGTTTGAATACGACGACAATGGAGAGCGTACTGTTGTACAGGACGGGTTTGATATACTAAACTGTCCAAAATACATATCGTTTGACGAAGCTTGGTATAAGATTGTTGACAAACTGCACGATGTTCGTTCGTACGATAAGACTGGAGAAAACGGATATGATAATGCGTCAATACTCGGTAGAGTTGAAAAAGAGGCTGAAACAGATCCATTCTTT
>Ga0247608_10006364_pt1 | contig 12442 bp, 10 predicted proteins | sample 176DNAGHGlowgp2_FD_193490 | JGI IMG/M metagenome (GOLD analysis project Ga0247608, IMG submission 193490) | Sheep rumen microbial communities from Palmerston North, Manawatu-Wanganui, New Zealand - 1766 DNA GHGlow gp2 | ecosystem: Host-associated > Mammals > Digestive system > Stomach > Rumen ... | reverse complement strand
ATATGCCTGTAGTAGTTATCGCCACACATAATGCGATGTACGAGAAAGTCCTATCTAATATACAAGAGATTAAGGCACGTCAGGGTAGGGTAATTGCCTTGGTGTCTAAGGGTGATGATACTATAGCGAAGATTGCTGATGAGGTTATCGAACTTCCTGATGTTCAGGAGTGTCTCGAACCGTTGGTTGCTACGATTCCTCTTCAGTTGTTGGCTTATCACGTTGCCGTTTGTAAAGGTAAGAACGTTGATCAGCCGAGAAACTTAGCTAAATCAGTTACTGTTGAATAAAGTTAGGGCGATTCGTTTTTATAAACGTTTCGCCTTTTTTCTAAATAGAATTAAGATATTGTAAAGAAAGAATATGAGAGATGTAACACTTGTCCTTTCGGACGGAACTAAATTTCACGGCAAGAGCTTCGGTAGCGAGAAACCCGTAGCAGGCGAGGTTGTGTTCAATACAGCGATGATGGGTTATCCTGAATCGCTTACCGACCCAAGTTATGCCGGACAGTTGATGACACTTACTTATCCCTTGGTTGGTAACTATGGTGTGCCTCCATTCACAGTAGAGAAGAATGGTCTGGCCACATTTATGGAGAGCGACAAAATTTATGCTTCTGCTATAATTGTAAGCGATTATAGCGAGGCTTATTCACATTGGAATGCAAATGAGAGTCTTGCTGATTGGCTTAAGCGTGAAGGTGTTCCTGGAATCACAGGCATTGATACACGTCAGCTCACAAAGGTTCTTCGTGAGCACGGAGTGATGATGGGTAAGATCTTATTCGACGATGAACCAGAGAATATTCCAACTGCCGAGTATGAGGGCGTTAACTGGGTAGATAAAGTATCGTGCAAAGATATAATCCGCTATAATGAAGGTGCTGGCCGTAAGGTTGTTCTTGTAGATTGTGGTGTAAAGAATAATATCATACGTTGTCTTATCAATCGTGGTGTTGAGGTTATCCGTGTACCTTGGAATTACGATTATACTGATATGGACTTCGATGGACTTTTCCTTGCTAACGGACCTGGAGATCCTGATATGTGTGTTGATGCTGTAGAGATTCTGAAGAAGCAGATGTCTGCATCACGTAAGCCTATCTGTGGTATCTGTATGGGTAACCAGCTGCTTGCTAAGGCTGGAGGTGCTACAATCTACAAACTTAAGTATGGTCACCGTTCACACAACCAGCCTGTTCGTGAGATAGGTACAAACCGTTGCTATGTTACATCTCAGAATCACGGTTATGCTGTTGATGCCAGCACTCTTGGTAATGACTGGCGTGAGCTTTTTGTTAATATGAACGATGGTTCAAACGAGGGAATCCGCCATCTCTCACATCCTTGGTTCTCATCTCAGTTCCATCCTGAGGCATGCTCTGGTCCTGTAGATACCGAATTTATGTTCGACCGTTTTATCGAAACCCTCTAATATAGTTGGTAATTATGAAAGATAATAGTATAAAGAAAGTCCTGTTACTTGGTTCAGGCGCATTGAAGATTGGTGAAGCTGGTGAGTTTGACTATAGTGGTTCTCAGGCTCTTAAAGCACTTCGCGAAGAGGGTATCAAAACTGTTTTGATTAATCCTAATATCGCTACTGTCCAGACTTCTGAGGGTGTAGCCGATGAGATTTATTTTCTCCCTGTTCAGCCTTATTTCGTAGAGAAGGTTATCGCTAAGGAACGCCCTGATGGAATCCTTTTGGCCTTTGGCGGTCAGACTGCACTTAACTGTGGTGTAGAACTCTATCAGAGTGGTGTTCTCGAAAAGTATAATGTCAAGGTTCTGGGCACACCTGTTCAGGCTATTATGGATACAGAAGACCGCGAGCTTTTCGTAAAGAAACTCGACGAGATAGGTGTAAAGACTATTAAGAGTCAGGCATGTGATAATATCGAAGATGCCCGTAAGGCAGCAGCCTCTCTGGGCTATCCCGTCATCCTTCGTGCTGCTTACGCACTTGGTGGCCTTGGTTCAGGATTCTGCGATAATGAGGAAGAACTGAATAAGCTTGCCGAGAAAGCCTTCGCATTCTCGCCACAGGTTCTTGTAGAGAAATCACTTAAGGGTTGGAAAGAGATTGAGTATGAGGTTGTTCGCGACCGCTACGATAACTGTATCACAGTATGTAATATGGAGAACTTCGATCCTCTGGGCATTCATACAGGTGAGTCTATCGTTATCGCTCCATCACAGACTCTTACTAATTCAGAGTATCATAAGCTCCGTGCTCTTGCCATTAAGATTATCCGTCACATCGGTATCGTAGGTGAGTGTAATGTTCAGTACGCTTTCGATCCTCAGTCTGAGGACTATCGAGTTATTGAGGTTAACGCCCGTTTGAGTCGTTCATCAGCTCTGGCTTCTAAGGCTACTGGTTATCCCTTGGCTTTCGTTGCTGCTAAGCTTGGTATGGGTTATGGACTCTTTGAACTTAAGAACTCTGTTACAAAAACAACCTCAGCATTCTTCGAGCCAGCACTCGACTATGTGGTTTGTAAGATACCACGTTGGGACCTTTCTAAGTTCCATGGAGTAGATAAGGAACTTGGCTCTTCAATGAAGTCTGTTGGCGAGGTTATGGCTATCGGTCGTAACTTTGAGGAAGCTATCCAGAAGGGACTTCGTATGATAGGTCAGGGCATGCATGGATATGTTGAGAACAAAGAACTGAAGATAACTGATATTGATGCAGCTTTGCGCGAGCCTACAGATAAACGTATTTTTGTTATCTCAAAGGCTATGCACGATCCTCAGTACGATATTGACCGAATTCACGAGCTCACTAAGATTGACAAGTGGTTCCTGCAGAAGCTCAAGCACATTATTGACATTGATGAGCAGCTGAAGAAGCAGAATATCAATACACTCGATAAGGAACTTCTGCGCCAGGCAAAGGTATATGGTTTTACCGATTTCCAGATAGCACGTGCTCTTGGTCTTGAGGGCGAGAGCCGCAACATGCATGAAGCTTTGCTGTTGGTTCGTAATCGCCGCAAGCAGTTCGGTATCCTGCCTGTAGTAAAGCAGATTGATACTCTTGCAGCTGAATATCCCGCACAGACTAACTATCTCTATGTAACTTATAGTGGTGTGGAAAGTGATATCAAGTTTGAGGCTGATAAAAAATCAATCATCGTTCTTGGTTCTGGCGCTTACCGCATTGGTTCGTCAGTAGAGTTCGACTGGTGTGGAGTACAGGCACTTAACACCATCCGTAAGGAAGGTTGGCGTTCGGTAATGATTAACTATAACCCAGAGACTGTATCTACCGATTACGATATGTGTGATCGTCTGTACTTCGATGAACTCACATTCGAGCGTGTTCTCGATATAATCGATATGGAGCAGCCTTATGGTGTGATTGTTTCTACAGGTGGTCAGATACCTAACAATCTTGCTGTATACCTCGACGAACAGCACGTAAACATCCTTGGTACTCAGGCTGTCGATATTGACGGAGCTGAGGATCGTGCTAAGTTTTCACAGATGCTTAACGAGATTGGTGTGAACCAGCCAGAATGGAGTGCACTTACTTCAATGGAGGATATCGATAATTTTGTTGACCGAGTAGGTTTCCCTGTTCTGGTTCGTCCTTCATACGTCCTCTCTGGTGCAGCAATGAACGTCTGCTCTAATAAGGAAGAACTTGAGAAGTTCCTCCAACTTGCCGCCAACGTATCTGAGGATCATCCTGTTGTTGTATCTAAGTTCATTGAGAATGCAAAGGAAATCGAAATGGACGCTGTGGCAAAGGATGGCGAGATTATGGCTTATGCCATCAGTGAGCACATCGAGTTTGCGGGTGTTCACTCTGGTGACGCTACTATTCAGTTTCCGCCACAGAAACTGTATGTAGAAACGGTGCGCCGCATCAAGCGTATCTCTCGCCAGATAGCCAAGGCTCTGCATATCAACGGACCATTCAATATTCAGTTCATGGCTCGCGAGAACGATATACTTGTAATCGAATGTAATCTCCGTGCATCACGATCTTTCCCATTTGTAAGTAAGGTTCTTAAACTTAACCTCATCGATTTGGCTACAAAGGTAATGCTTGGCCTGCCTGTAGAAAAGCCTGAAAAGAACCTGTTCGACCTTGATTATGTAGGTATAAAGGCTTCGCAGTTCTCATTCAACCGTCTGCAGAAAGCCGACCCTGTTCTTGGAGTCGACATGGCATCTACTGGTGAGGTGGGATGTATCGGCGATAACACAGACACTGCTCTGCTCAAGTCAATGCTTAGTGTAGGTCACCGCATTCCAAAGAAGACTGTTCTTCTGTCAACTGGTTCTGCCAAGCAGAAGGCCGAAATGATTGATGCAGCTCGCCAGTTGGTTGAGAATGGCTACGAACTTTACGCCACAGGTGGTACTTCTAAGTATCTTACCGACAATGGAATCGCTAACACATTGGTTCATTGGCCATCAGAAGATGCACTGCCTCAGGCTCTCGATCTGCTTCATGAGCACAAGATTGATATGGTAGTTAATATTCCTAAGAATCTTACTACCCATGAGCTTACCAACGGTTATAAGATTCGTCGTGCTGCCATCGATCTGAATGTTCCTCTGATCACCAACAGCCGTTTGGCCAGTGCATTCATCCATGCGTTCTGTACTGTTGGTATCGATGGTATTGGCATAAAATCATGGTCTGAATATCGCTAAATATAGGCTTTAGAGCCTCAAAATGCAAAAAAATGGTGTAATAATTTGGATAATTCAAATTATTGCACTATTTTTGCAACGATATAAAACGTTTTATTATAGCAATTACTAGCTAAAGTTATGGATGTAGCAGACACTCTCGAGTCTAAAATAAATCGCAGTGAGTATAAAATACTTATTGTTGATGACGTTGTGAGCAATGTCTTACTTCTTAAGATTTTGCTTACTAACGAGAAGTTCCAAGTTATAACAGCCAACAATGGTACCACATGTATTGAGCAGACAAAGAAGGAGCATCCTGATCTTATTCTGCTTGATGTCATGATGCCTGATATCAGTGGTTTTGATACTGCAGTTGTTCTTAAAAAGGATGAAGAAACAAAGGATATTCCTATCATATTCCTTACTGCATTGAACACCCCACAAGATCTGGTTCATGGATTCCAGGTTGGTGCTAGTGATTTCTTGACCAAGCCATTTAATAAGGAGGAACTTGTAATGCGTGTTATGCAGCAGATATCACTTGTTGCAGCAAAACGCATCATCGAGAAACAGAATGCTGAACTCCGTGCAACACTTAGCAATCGTGACAAGATGTACTCTGTAATTGCGCACGACCTTCGTTCGCCAATGGCAAGCATCCGTATGGTGCTCAATCTTGTTGTTGCTTCGGCTACTCCAGAAACCGTTGGTGCTGAGCTTTATGAATTGCTCGATAAGGCTAACCGCGAATCAGAGGAAGTTCACGATCTGCTCGACAACCTGCTCAAGTGGACTAAGAGTCAGACAGGTCGCCTCTCTGTTGTAATTCAGGATTTGGAACTTAACGATATTGTTCCTGGTGTGGTTGACATCTTTGAGATTATAGCTCAGACTAAGCATATAAAACTTGATTTGCAGCCATCTGCCCAAGGTCTTGTGGTTACCGCTGATAACGATATGCTTAAAACGGTTCTGCGTAATTTCCTTTCTAACGCTATTAAATTCTCACCAGAGAATTCCAGCATTGAAATCAGAATGACTGCAGAAGGTGATTTTGCAAAAATCAGCGTTACCGACCATGGTGTTGGTATTTCTGCTGATAGAATTGGCTCTATCTTTAAGAAGGGAGATACCACTTACGGCACGGGCGGTGAAGAGGGATCTGGTCTTGGACTTCAGCTTTGTCAGGACTTTGCCCGTAAGAATGGAGGAGATTGTTATGTAGAATCTGTCGAAGGGCAGGGTAGTACCTTTAGCTTTACTGTACCACTAAAGAAATAAATGAATACACCTATTTATATTATAGAAGAAACAAAGCTTCGCCGTAACCTCGCTTTTATCAGTGATGTTGCGGCGAAAGCCGATATAGAGATAATACTTGCCTTCAAGGCATTTGCACTTTGGAAGACTTTTCCAATTTTTCGCGAGTATATAAACAGTACCACTGCCAGTTCTCTTGGTGAGGCTCGATTGGCATTCGAAGAGTTTGGTGCTCCTGCCCATACTTATTCGCCCGCTTATACTCCAGAGGAGTTTCCTGAGATAGTAAAGTGTTCGTCTCATCTCACGTTCAATTCACTTTCTCAGTATGAACGATTTCATAATCAGGCCAAAGGCGTTTCTTTGGGCTTGCGTGTAAATCCAGAATATTCAGAGGTTGGTACCTTATTATATAATCCATGTGCACCAGGAACAAGATTTGGAATCACATACGATAAATTACCAGAACAGCTTCCTGCTGATATTGAGGGTTTCCATTGTCATTGTCATTGTGAGAGTGGGTCTGATGTTTTTCAGCGAACATTGGTTCATATTGAGGAAAAGTTCTCAAAGTGGTTTCCACAATTAAAATGGATTAATTTTGGTGGCGGCCATCTTATGACTCGTAAAGATTACGATGTTGAACTTCTCATCCGTTTGATGCAGGATTTCCATAAGCGTTACCCTTGGCTTAAGGTTATTCTAGAACCAGGTAGTGCTTTTGCTTGGCAAACTGGTCCGCTTGTGTCACATGTTGTCGACATTGTAGAAGATAAAGGAATACGCACGGCTATTCTTGATGTCAGTTTTACATGTCACATGCCCGACTGTCTTGAAATGCCATATATGCCAGAAGTAAGAGGAGCAGAAATTGTTGAAGTCGACGAAAATAATCTCGATTCAGATGAAATTCGTAAAATTCCCCATCTATATAGATTAGGTGGTAACAGTTGTTTGAGTGGAGATTTTATGAGTTCATGGCGTTTTGATCATGAATTAGAAATTGGCGAAGAAGTGATCTTCGAGGATATGATTCACTATACAACAGTCAAAACTTGTACTTTTAACGGAATTTCACATCCTTCTATTGGCATGCTTCATAGTGATGGTCAATTAGAGGTTTTACGCCGTTTTGGGTACGAAGATTACCGAAATCGCATGGATTAAGGCCCGTTTTGTCAAGAAACCCGATAAAATCGCACTTTTTTGCAAAAAAAACGCCCGAAAAGTTTGTCAGTTTCAAAAAAAGCATTACCTTTGCATCCGCAATCGAGAGAGGTTGCTAATTTAGAATGAAAATCGCGGAAATAGCTCAGTTGGTAGAGCACAACCTTGCCAAGGTTGGGGTCGCGGGTCCGAGTCCCGTTTTCCGCTCACTTGTTGAACAAAAAAGAGGCATTTAGGAATGGCCTAAATGATTAAAAATGCCCAGGTGGCGGAATTGGTAGACGCGCACGTTTCAGGTGCGTGTGCCGCGAGGCGTGCAGGTTCGAGTCCTGTTCTGGGCACTCTTTTTTATTCGACGTATGTTGGAGAGGTGGCGGAATTGGTAGACGCGCTACTTTGAGGGGGTAGTGTCAATTGCGACGTGGGAGTTCGAGTCTCCTCCTCTTCACCATTTTTTTTGAAATTATGCGGAAATAGCTCAGTTGGTAGAGCACAACCTTGCCAAGGTTGGGGTCGCGGGTCCGAGTCCCGTTTTCCGCTCTTTTTATTAAGGAAACCACATCTTTTTCAGAAAACATAAACAATGAATTTATACTTAAGATATTTTGATAAAGAGATATTAGTGTCTTCTGTTGAGGAGGCTATTGATTTTTTGTGTACTATTGACGATATAGAAATGACTCCAATGCTCGAAGCAGATATTCGTGAGTATGCTTCAAGTGATATATTTTATCCCAAGCGTTATAAGGTACATCCTCATGTTTACTTTATAATTATCAAAACTGAAGCTAATACACTTCAGGATTTCAAGGATAAAAAAGCTGTTCATGATAATCAGGAGGCAGCTCCTGTTAAAACAACACCAGCTCTTCTTCGTCTCAACGAGATTAAAGATGGTTGGTATGAGGGTATAGTTGATTTTAAGCGTGTACTGCTCATACCTGGTACAGGTAAGTTCCAATATCGTGATACACAGTTTGTAGCCCGTCTTAAGGCTATCTCTGGATTAGAGTGTTACGAACGTATGATTGATTATCTTCGTGAACGTGTAGATGATCGTAGTCAGTTCCCTTCACCTAAGGGTAAGAACTTTAAGTTCCGCTACCTTGGTAAGTGTAAATAGTAGTTTAATTCTTTAATTATATGCAACAATTATGAATAAAGTAATGCTTATTGGAAATGTGGGTCAGGATCCTGAAGTAAAATATGTAGATCAGGGTGTAGCTGTAGCTCGAATCCGTTTGGCCACTACCGAACGTGGTTATACGTTACAAAACGGAACCCAGGTACCCGATCACACCGATTGGCATAATGTTATTCTGTGGCGTAGATTAGCCGAGATTGTAGAGAAATACGTACATAAAGGCGATAAGTTATACATCGAGGGTCGTATCCGTTATACCACCTACGATGACAAGCAGGGTCAGCGTAGATATGCCACAGAAATCTGGGCAGATAATATGGAAATGCTTTCACCAAAATCAGAAAATGGATTATCTTCAACCACTACTGAGTGACGTTACAATCATGGTGCCTGATTTAGGCGCCTTGATTGCTATTATAATAGCTGGTATTCTGCTTGTTTTCTCGGGTTTCGCATCAGGTTCTGAGATTGCGTTCTTCTCGCTATCTCCAACAGACTTAAGTGAGCTTGATGAGAATAAGAATGATTCAGATAGTAAGATACAGCAGCTTCGTGACGATTCTGAGCGCACACTTGCTACCATACTCATTACAAATAATCTGGTAAATGTTACAATTATTATGTTGTGCAACTATTTCTTTGCACATGTAATTGATTTTGGTGGCGCTTATTGGCTTCAGTTTCTTGTTATCACTGTTTTACTTACTTTTTTGCTGCTGCTTTTTGGCGAGATAATGCCAAAGGTTTATGCTGGTCAGCATGCCCTTTCTTTTTGTCGCCGTGCGGTAGGTAGTATTATGGTGTTGCGTCGCATATTTTGGCCTTTGTCTTCACTTCTTATACGTTCGGGTATTATTGCAGAGAAAGTCGTTCAGAAGGAGAATCGTGCACTTTCTGTTGACGACTTAGAGCAGGCTTTGGAACTTACTGATGAGGACGATCTTAAGGATGAGAAAAACATGCTTGAGGGTATTGTACGTTTTGGTGATGAGACTGCAAAGGAGGTTATGACATCACGCCAGGATGTAGTTGATCTTGATTTCTCTCTACCATTTCCTGAGGTACTTAAGTGTATTGTAGAGAATAACTATTCGCGTATACCTGTTTATCAGAATACTATCGACAATATTCGTGGAATCCTTTATATTAAGGATTTGCTCCCGCATATTTCCAAGCCAGCAACTTTTCGTTGGCAGTCACTTATACGTCCACCATATTTTGTGCCTGAAACAAAGAAAATCGATGATTTGCTTCGTGAGTTCCAGGCCAATAAAGTTCATATTGCCATTGTGGTAGATGAGTTTGGTGGTACAAGTGGTATTGTTACTCTTGAGGATATCCTTGAGGAGATTGTTGGTGAGATTAATGATGAGTACGACGAAGAGGAGAAAACCTATACTCGTATAAACGCAAACACATATGTGTTTGAGGGTAAGACGTTGTTAAGCGATTTCTATAAGATTCTTGATATTGATGATGAGACATTTGAAGATGTAGAGGGCGATGCCGACTCTCTTGCAGGTTTGTTACTTGAGATTAAGGGCGACTTCCCAGAGCTTCACGAACGTCTTGACTACAAGAACTTTACCTTCGAAGTTACCGAGTTAGACGGTCATCGTATTTCAAAGATAAAGGTTATTATTCATCAATAATCAAATTACCTTACCATCCATACGATGCCCAGTCAACAGCGTTGTACCATTGTAACTTGCGGATACGCTTGTTATAGTCAAAGTAGCAACTGTTGTAGTAAGTCTGTGGAAAGAACATGCTTACCGTCCCCCATGATTCAGTATCTTGTGGGAATGTATAGAAATCATTTCTGATAGTGTCAAATATTGACATCCATCTTTGCGAAACTGCCTGATAAGGAACAGCTGTATTAAACACATCCAGCCACTTATTATAGTCAGACTCAGGAGCATATTTTTTGAATACTGTTTTTACATCGTATATCACCCTGCGGTCATTATATAAGTAGTATGGTAGGTTTGTCAGATCAAGCTGCTCTGGATACTTGGGCATGAACTTCTGCATCAATTGCTTGGTGGCATCAGCAAGATTATCCATCTGGTCTAGACGGAATACGCTCAAAGGCACGCTGTAGCCCTCAAGGTTCCAATCACTATAATCTGGTTGTGTATATGCATCTAAAAAGTAATCGTAGTAACAATTGCAGATGTCTTTATAGAATGTTGGCGAGGTAGAGAACAGTTTTTCAATCATTAAATGATATGGTGCCCCTTCGCCTGGAATCTCAGCAGGAGAGCCTATTAGATATTCTGCACAGTTTCGCAACTCGTAGCCAACCTCAACGCACATAAAATTGCAACAGTCTGCAAATATGAACTTCAGCTTCGGTATGATTTCCAATGCTTGTGCCATCTGCGTAATGTTCATCCATTTGCTACTACCGTTGGTATCCCAACCTTCGTCTTTCCCATAGCCGCGAGTAGCCTCGCGAGTCTTTAATACGCTAGGTACGGTGTCGTTATGAACAATCCAACCGCTGGCATGACCCCACAATACCAATCCGTATTCCTTGGCGGGATATTTGTCGATCGTATACTGAAGTACCTCGCGGAATTTTGTTGGGTCGCTTGCATAGAAATCACTTTCGTAACGATACACCTCCTTTGTCTTGCCGTTAGAAACTTCGATTATGTAAGGCTTGTTATTCGTGCCGACACTGTCTACGAAGCAAATCAGGTGCTGTTTGCTGTTTACCTTATACGATCCCTCAATAATCTCCTCAAGGTCATCTGCTAAGAATGATTCGCCTGGATACTGATAATCCTGAGTGAGGTTGTTTTCTCCCGACATGTATATCAGTACCGTGCGCTCAGCTTGAGTTGGCTCTGGTGCAGGCGATGGATCTTCGTTCTTATCACACGCTGTAAAAAGTAGAAGTGATATAAAAAATATTATTATTCTGTTCATTATTGTCAATTTTCGGCGCAAAGATAGTTATTTTTGGCCACGAATTACACGTTTTACACAAAAAAGTTATAATTTTGCAGCCTAAAAGTTCGAAATTCATGAAAAGACTATATATATTGCTGGCTATTCTGATGATTTTTGCCGGCGCAACAGATGTTAATGCTCAACGCAGAAAATATAACAAAAATCACTCAAAGCACCGCACAACGCGAGTAGCGAAGAAAAAGGGTAGAAAGGCTAAGAAGAAGGTTAGCACCTATAAGCCTACAATACACGATTTCCAAGGGAAACTTTCTGACCCTCGTTTTCTTAACGACCCTAATTACAATCCCTTTCTGCAATGCGAGGATACGTGCGAACATGTGCATGGTATCGACCTGAGTCACTATCAAGGCGAGGTGTTCTGGGAGATTATTGGCGAGAATTCAAAAATGTCTTACGTATATCTTAAGGCTACCGAAGGTGGCGATCGTATCGATGCGCAATACGAACGCAATATCGATATGGCTCATCGTCACGGACTTATGGTTGGCAGTTATCACTATTTCCGCCCTAAAACTCCTGTTGTAACGCAGATTGAGAATTTCATGATGCAATGCCGTCCAGGCGAACAGGATCTTATACCGATGATTGATGTTGAGACAACAGGCGGATTAGATAATGAGGAGTTTTGTGACTCTTTATTCGCTTTTCTCGACCTAGTGGAGCAGGCCTATCATCAGCAACCGCTTATCTATACTTTCCGCAATTTTTATAACCGACATCTTTTAGGAAGGATAGATAAATATAAACTGATGATTGCAATGTATACCGACGAAGAGCCTGAATTAGCTGATGGTCGCGACATAACTATGTGGCAGTACACTAGTCATGGTCGCATAACAGGTGTGCGCGGCAATGTCGACAAGAGCCGATTCATGGGCAATCACGAATTGAAGGAAATAAGGTTCAATCACATACGCCGACTTGAGAAGCAGGTGTCATTCTTCGATGTGCGTAAGCGAATGGGCAAATGATGCAAAGAAATTAGTCAGAGCCTCACTAGGAATGAAGCGCATGTAGCGTGCCGATCGGCGTATATGGCTGATTAACGCGTTGCCTCCGCTTGCGTGTACAAATATGCTGTCGGGCGATTGCGAGAAATAGAAGTTCTGATGATTGCTGGTATATTCTGCCAACTCGCGAGCCACAATGTTAGCTTTCTTACTATCTACATCGCCTCCCGCAAACGGAATATCATCGGCAGTAAATCCGAACAACTCTATAAGCA
>Ga0247608_10006362_pt1 | contig 12444 bp, 15 predicted proteins | sample 176DNAGHGlowgp2_FD_193490 | JGI IMG/M metagenome (GOLD analysis project Ga0247608, IMG submission 193490) | Sheep rumen microbial communities from Palmerston North, Manawatu-Wanganui, New Zealand - 1766 DNA GHGlow gp2 | ecosystem: Host-associated > Mammals > Digestive system > Stomach > Rumen ... | reverse complement strand
CTCCAGATATTTCTTTGCACGATCCAGGAAGCCAAAGCGCTTCATGGAGCCGCCGCCGACACAGATGATGGCCTTCTTGCCCTTCAGCCCCTTTAGGTTTTCCAGAGCGCCTTTGCCGAAGTAAACGTCCCGAGGGAGAGTAAAACGTGCCATAGTACATTCCTCCTAATGATTATAATCAACGGCTTTTACCGCTGTTGTCAAAACATCTCTTTTAAAGATCACACTCTTCCGCTTCCATGAATACGCCTATGATTTGGATCGGCGCGCGTTTGCGGCTCAGCCGTATGGCCGTCTGCACCTGATCCGCAAGCTCTTCGCAGCAGGCGGTCTTCATGCAAAGCACGGTAACGCTTCGGATGTCGTTGAGCGCAATGATCTTCGCCAGCTGCTCAACGGTCCCATAGTCCGCTTCTGGACAACAGATCACGGGGATACGGCCCGGCGTCATGTAGCGGTGCATCTGCGTGTGGCACAGCGCCGCGCAATCGGACGCCACCAACAGATGCGCCTTGTGAAAAAACGGCGCGTTGACAGGAACCTTGCGCAGCTTGATGGGCCACTGCATTAGCTCAAACTTCTGCCCCTTCGCCCAGCGCTCCGCTGCGCCAAAGGGATCGATCTGTGCCCGGATACCCTCCATCGACATGCCTTCACCTCCGTATCACACAGAGAAAGGGGCTGCACTGTTCACCACGCAGCGCAACCCCTTCCAGAAACATGGGAACTGTTTCATTGAGCGTGTGGCCATTATAAGCGACCGAAGCACCCTTTCGCAAGCTCCCCCGGGGGATTGTATTATTCGATTTAATCAAACATTTACATTCTATACTTCAAAACGGTCATAAAGCTTGAAGCAATCCCGGCACAGACGCTTGTCCCCCTGAAGCCGCATCCAGTGGTCTCCGGCGATCTCTCCGCAGCTGTCGCATTTCCAGGATTTGAATATCTTCGCCCGCTCCGGCAGGGGGATGCGGGTCGGCATCGCATCGAACATGTCCTCCGGGGCGAGGTTCTGGTAGTAGGTCAGCGATTGCTCACGAGTCATCTGCCCCGGCTCCTCCTTCAACATCAACCGGACAGAACGTCCACTATGTCGATTATAGAAAGAAAACGCCTGCTTCCCCGTCATGTGAAACAGCAGATTACCCTTGCCCACCGTGCAGCCCAGGATCACCTGTATGGCGTCCACCCCGCAAGCGTCGTTTTCCGGGATACACACCACCTGCTCGTCCTCGGAAAAAGTCAGTTCGAGCAGTTCCACCGCGTACAGGGCAGCCTTGTAGCCGATGGTCAGCCCGCCGCAAACGTGCCCATGAAAGGCGGCGCATTTCTCCCAGAGTTCTTTCTCATTCACAGAATCCACCTCCCGGAATAATGGCAGGGGCTGCCCGCCCGGCGAAAAGCGTGCAGCCCCCTCTCTCCCCAACGGAGAGATCAGTTCATCACCAGGGTCATTATAAAGCATCTCCTTGGGGTGCGCAAGCTCCCCCGGGGGATGTATTATCCACTTTTCATCATTTTCTTTCGTTTACAATCCCCCCTCCGGGCTTCCAATGGTTCATGCTTTAGGCTATAATTCTATTGTATTATTCTGTCAATCGACATAAGGAGGTCTATTTCATGCACGACCACGATCATCACGACGAACATATCCATGATCATCACGATCACGACGCAGCCCATGCCCACGAGGGCGTTCACGAACATGAGCACGTCCATGCCCACGCAGAGGACCACGACCATCCCCACGACCATGAGCATACCCACATCCACAGCCATGAGCACACCCACGCTAATGGCGAAACCCACTCCCATCCCCACGAGCACACCCACACCCATGAGCACGAGCACCATCACCACGAGCATGGCGAGGGTAAGCCGGTGGAGGAGCTGCTGGCGCTGATGAAGTACATGACCGGCCACAACGCCTCCCACACCCACGAGCTGGAGGAGCTGGCACACGAGGTTCAGCATGCCGGTCAGGACGCAGCCTATGACGAGATCATGGAGGCCGTGCGCCTGTTCACCGACGGCAATGCCGCGCTGGCCAAAGCTCTCGAAAAAATGCAGGCGGAGAAGTGATGGATAACGCGAATCTCATCTACACCTTCACCTACCTGCCCTGCGAGACCTGCCACGCCAAGGTGCGCTGTGACCATTGCGAGCAGAAAATACTGGACAGACTCATGCGCATCGACGGCGTGAAGGCAGGCGAGGTCTGCATTCCCAAGCGGCTGATTTCCATTCTATCAGAAAACGCCGATCCCGATGAGATCGACGAAGAGATGGACGCCATCGGCGTGCTTCTGGGTTTTATGCTGAAACAGGGGTAATGTGAAATGATTGTAACCGATCAGCTGACGGCGTGGCAATGTGGAGAATGCACGGAGCTTTTTCGCAAAATCGGTATGCGAGACGGCGACACCGTCATTGACTTCGGCTGTGGTGTGGGCAACTATGCCTTCGCAGCAGCCGAAGTTGTTGGCCCGGGAGGGCATGTTTACGCCTTGGACATCGACCCGGATGTGCTGAATCGCCTCAAGGCGGAAGCAGTCTCACGGAACACGCCCAATCTGCATCCCTACGCCTCCCATGAGGACGCGACCATGGATTTTGCCGACGATTTCGCCAACGTCGTTCTGATCTACGACCTGATCCACCAGACCGACATTCGCCGGCGATTCCTGGAGGAAAGCCGCCGCGTCCTCGTGCCCGGCGGCATACTGTCCATACTCCCATTTCACATGAACCGCGACGAGATTCGCTATATGCTCCAACAGGTCAAGGCCGCGGGATTCAGGCGCGCCGACACCCTGGTGAACTGCGGGCTACACTTTGCGCTTGACAAGGTGTTCAGCGACAGCTTGGAATCAATAGCGGACCTTGAGCGCGGTACGATTTATAACTTCATCAATCTCAAGGGCTGACATCCAATCAGACGACAGGAGGAAACCATCATGTACAATTTCACCTTCAACGTTCCCACCCGCATCAATTTCGGAAAGGGACAGATTTCCCACCTGAGCGAGCTGACCGAAAGCGGCAGTAGGGTGCTGCTGGTCTACGGCGGCGGCAGCATCAAGCGTGCCGGCATCTACGACGAGGCTATGAAGATCCTGAAGGACGCGGGGCTGGAGGTCTTCGAGCTCTCCGGGGTGGAACCCAACCCCCGCATCGAATCCGTGCGCAGGGGCGTGGAGCTGTGCAAGGCAAACAGCATCGACATGGTGCTGGCCATCGGCGGCGGCAGCGTCATCGACTGCGCCAAGGTCGTGGCTGGCGGCGCGAAGTACGACGGAGACGCCTGGGACCTGGTGATCGATCCCACGAAGATCAGGGCCGCCCTGCCCATCTACGCCGTGCTGACCCTGGCCGCCACCGGCTCTGAGATGGACACCTTCGCCGTCATCAGCGACATGACCAAGAACGAGAAGTGGGGCACCGGCTCTCCGCTGTTCCAACCGAAGATGAGCGTGCTGGACCCCACCTATACCTTCACCGTGTCTCAGAAACAGACCGCCGCCGGCACCGCGGACATGATGAGCCACACCTTCGAGAACTACTTCACCTCAGTGGAGGGCTTCCTTCAGGCGCGGTTCTGCGAGGGCGTGCTGAAGACCTGCATCAAGTACGGCCCCATCGCCTACAATGAGCCGGACAACTACGAGGCCCGCGCCAACCTGATGTGGGCGTCCAGCTGGGCCATCAACGGTACTTTGAACGGCGGCTGCGGCGTGGCCTGGTGCGTGCATCCCATGGAGCACGAGTTGAGCGCCTTCTACGACATCACCCACGGCCAGGGCTTGGCGATCCTGACGCCCCACTGGATGGAATTCGCTCTGCGGGACGAGACCGTGGACAAGTTTTTCGAGTACGGCGTGAACGTGTGGAACCTGGCCCCGAACGGGGACAAGTGGACCGTGGCGAAGGAGGCCATCGCCTGCACCAGCCGCTTCTTCAAGGAACAACTGCACATCCCCATGACGCTGCGCGAAGTGGGCATCACCACCCAGGACAAGTTCGACATCATGGCGGAAAAGGCCGCCAAGGGCAGCGTTGGCAGCTATGTGCCGCTGACAAAGGAAGTCATCATCGGCATCTTTAAGGCGGCATTCTGATTGCATTGATTTTGCATTGTTGCTTTGTTTACCAGCAGCAAGTTTAAGATCCACCCAAATCATAACCAAGCAGGAATTAATATCACCGCATCTCAACCTGCAACCCGAAAAGCAACGCAAACCCGTCCGATAATCACCGGTTTTGTCCGATTTCAAAGCCTGAAAACAGGACATAACCGGACCACTTTGACCACATGTACCGGCTTTCGGGACCAAAAGGTCGCAGGTTCAAATCCTGTCACCTCGACCAAAAACCGGGCAAGAAAGTCCTTTCTTGTCCGGCTTTTTTCTACCCTTTGCACAAAAATGGTGGATTCTGCCGGATTGCCCCCAAATTTGATACACCTGGATGACAACCGATTTTGTTTGATAAATGTACACTATGTCTGGTTGCTCTCACAGAACCCGCTTTGGCCTGACAAAAACCAATGAAACCAAAGGGTCGATTATGCTTTTGGGAGCCGTGAAAACCACGGTTTTCTGACCCTTTTCGCATCGGGCTAAAGGGTCGAATAAAACGATAACCAAATAACGGATAAAATAACATAGGAACAGACGATGCTGTATGCCTTTCATTTTATGTATTCGTCGATTACTTTTCTATCTGAATCATAGATACTAACAATGATACCACTCGCTTGGATATACCATTCTTCCTGCTGTAATAGGATTGAGTTGTAAGCCCGAGGAACGTCCGGCTGAATAAAACTGATACTGATCTATCTGATGACGCTGTATTCACAGCTTCCTGCTGTTGTTATACGAGAGATATGAAAAGATATAGAACCGGCAGCAACGCGTAAAACGTTACTGCCGGTTTGCTCACTCTTGCGTTGACTCAGGAACGAACTCTTTGAGCCAAGTATTGCTTTTCAGACTAAAGCTCATATTTTGTCAGCCACTGGGAAAAGCGACCATAGATTTCGTAGAACCTGTTGTATAACTCGTCACTATTGTCGAGGATGTATTTGTCAGCAGCCTCGTCATAGCTATAGCGTTGTTCGCCAAGCTCATTGCGAGCGTCCTGTTCCAGATCCTGAGCATCATCGATGATTTCGGTCAATTCAGTCAGACTATCACCGCCCACGTTTTTTACTCTGCTGATCAGCCCGGGGAAATAATCCTCATTGGCCTGGGCAGCATATCCGTAGTCGCCGTCATCTACCAGGACGTTTTCAACGTCACCGGGATACAGATAATAGGTGATCTGTTGGCCGTTTCCGTCGACGCCGCTTCCCTGATACTCCGTCCATTGGCATACAAACAGCAGGTAGTCGAACATGCTGTTGACATCGGCGATAACTCCGTCTTCAGCCAGGGACTGGTACATGGCATAGTCAGACGATACTTGCGAGAGGTCTACGACCTCATAGCCCGCGTCTGCGATGCGATAATTGTAGGTATAGCCGTATTCGTCAGTGAAGTCCCCCAGTTCCATGCGCCCCGTGATCTTCACAGGGCGGTCTGTGTAGTCAAACTTTGTTCCCTTAGCGGCGTATACAGCCATCGTGTTAGCGAGCTGCTGGGTATTGGGAACGCAGAAAGGGCAACTTTGGTAGGGCAGGTTCATCAGATAGATGTAGTCGCCATTGAGCGGAGACAGTGTCGCCATATAGCCTGTGATGGTGACGGGTTTCCCGTCCAGGGCTTTGATGGAATCAATGCTGACGGATTCCGCGAAACTCAGCTTCTGTGCAGTGGCTGTTTTCATACTGTTCCCACAGCCCGACAGGCACATGACGGCAATCGCGAGCAGAGTGACCATCAGAAGATGCTTTTTCATAACTGGCTCATCCCGTCCTTTCCCGCCATGCGTTGTGTGGCAATAACAGTTGGTAATACGCTCAACAGAAACACAACAAGAAGTATGGCCCATTCCATCGGATAGATATGTGCGGCATTCAACACGATTCCCATGCTCGCCACGAAATCACGTATCAACATAAGGCACAGATGAGAAAAGCTCAGGGATAGCACCATTGCAACCAGTCCCGTCAGGGTATTCTGGATCAGGTACAGGCGGTTGATACTGCCCATACTGATGCCGATCAGACGCATCAGTGCAATCTCCTTGCGGGCGTCGTACAGGCTCAGCAGCGCGATCACCGATACCACGAACAAGTTCATCACCAGGATCACCACGCACAACAGGTATACGATTTTTCGGCTCAGATCCACATTATCCAGCACTTCACGCAGCACGGTATTCGGGTTGATGATCAGGTATTCTGATTTACCAGAGTAGATGTTCATAAGCTGAGAATATGCGTTGAAGCCCGTTGAGCGCACCAGCACTGCACATATCTGCCCTTCGTGGGCGTGGTCGTGCTCCACGTGCTCTTCATGATCTTCCTCTTCTTCATGCTCATGAGTATCGCCTTCTTCATGCTCATCCTCATGATCGTGAAGCACCCAGATGGTGGAGACAGGCGTAAATACGGCGTTATCATAGGCAGTATCGGTACGCTTCAGGATGCCTTTTACAGTCAGTGGATGTTCTGCGTGGGCCGCGCCGCCCTGATTAAGCCCATGAGAAGTGACGATTTCATTTCCTGGCTTCAGGCCATACTGCCGGGCTACAGCGTAGCCAACCACAGCCTCCAGCGGTTCGGAGAACATCTCACCTGAGCTGAGTGCTTTACCTTCCAGCAGTTTGGCGTCTGTACCTACGATCGGCGCAGCGTTATAGCTGTCACCCATGGAGAAGGGAATCGCGTCGTTTACAAGCCCGCTGTTCTGCAATTCCTCCACCAGCGAATAAGGAATGGTTCCCAACGGTTTATCCGTAAAGAACATGGTGTTCATTGCCAGCTGAGTCGCGCTTCCGGAGGGACCGATGATGATATCATATTTAGCAGCTGTATTCACGATGCCCTCGGAAACCTGGGTGGATATGTTGTATGCCAGCAGCGCAACGCTGGCGGTGATAACTACAGACAGCGCCGTCATGATCAGTTTGGCGCGGCGGGTGGCCATGTGCTTCAAGGCGAATTTAAGCACGTTCGCTCGCCTCCTTCCCGGCTTCGAAGTGGGCGATTTCGTTCATGTCAAGGATATGGTCAAAGCGGGGAGCCAGGCGGTCATCGTGTGTGACAGCGATCAGCGTGCCGCTGCCGGCGTTTTCGATCAACTGGGCGACAACAGCTTCGCCAGTCTCATAGTTCAGATTGCCGGTGGGTTCGTCGGCCAGGATCAGGGTGGGTTTTTTGATGAGCGCTCTGGCTATTGCCACGCGCTGCTTCTCACCGCCGGACAGGCGGCGCACACGACGTTTCTTCAGGCGCAGTATGCCCAGGCGCTCTAGCAGCCCGTCGATGCCTGAAGTATCCACACCTTCCAAGCGCAGCAGGTTGATGTTATCGGCAACGGTCATGTCCTCCAGCAGCTTGAAATCCTGAAAAATGTATCCTATGTTTCGGATGCGATAGTCGTCCTTCTGTCGTTGGCTCCATGTGCAGGCGTTCTGTCCGTCGATTTCCACCGTGCCAGAATCAGGCGTCAGCACGCCGGCCAAAAGATTCAGAAATGTTGACTTGCCGCAGCCTGACGCGCCAAGCAGCGCATAGGACTGTCCATTTTCAAAGCATAGGTCGTTGTACCGTATGGCGGAGCCATCAGGAAAGCGCATGCACAAATCTTTAGTTGTTATCATGATATCCTCCCGAAATAGTCGACAAAAAGGAACCGCATCACCTATTTGGCGAACGGTATAGATACCCGGGAGGGATTCAATCGTTTAATCGTACCCTGCGGATAACAGGAGAGTCCGCGATGAGAAAACCAGGGGAAAGGCTTACGCCTGTGCGAAGGGCCGAAACGACCAGCAGTGCAAACGCTACAATAGCGGCAACAACAACGCGGCGCAATCCGGTTCGCACGAAAGCACAGATGGCGCAATTCCGATGATCGTTGCAGACATGATCCGTCAAGTGTATGGAGGCACAGCAAAGCAATGCAAGTTCCAATGCCAGAACCAGCATGAACACCCAGGCCAGGCGCCTTTGACGTGCGCAGAACATGCTCTCGCCTCCTGCCAGCCATTTTATGTCGGCACAGGATGGCTGTCAACTGCATCGGAGGTATTGTTCACAATAAATTTAAAAGTAAATAGAAGCCTAATATTCTTGACATATGTCATCCATGGTGATATCATATTATTGTCATATGTCAGGAAAGGAGAATTCTATGGCCAGAACACCGAGATGCCGACGTATCCATTGCTATCCGGATTACTGGGCATTTGCGCCGCAGGGGGAGGAGCAGGCCGAGGTTATCTCTATGAGCCTCGATGAATATGAAGCCATCCGGCTGATCGACCGGGAGAAGCTAACGCAGGAACAGTGCGCGCTGCGCATGGGCGTGGCCCGCACTACCGTGACCAATATCTACGAGAGTGCCCGCTCCAAGCTTGCGGAAGCGCTTGTGGACGGAAAGACACTGCGCATCGGCGGCGGCAGTTACCAACTTGCCGGTCAGGGAGCGGATAACGTAATGATGAAAGGGGATAACAGCATGAGAATCGCAGTAACCTACGAGAACGGGTTAATTTTCCAGCACTTCGGTCACACGGAACAGTTCAAACTGTACGATGTGGAAAACGGCGCTATCGTGAATACCCAGATTGTAGACTCCAACGGTAGTGGCCACGGCCTGCTGGCAGGCTTCCTGAAGCAGGCAGAAGTCGATGCGCTGATCTGCGGTGGCATCGGCATGGGCGCTCAAATGGCACTTGCGGAGGCCGGAATCAAACTGTACGCCGGTGTACAGGGATCGGCAGATGAAGCAGCAAAAGCGCTTGCTGCCGGAACGCTTGACTATGATCCCGATGCCCGTTGCGATCACCATGAGCACCATGGCGGAGGGTCCGAGCCCAGCGGCGACTGCGGCCATGACCACTGCGCAGAGCATCACTGCCTGGGAAACTGAGGAGGCGTCCAAGATGAGCGAGAATTGTAATCACGATTGCAGCAATTGCGGCGAGAACTGTCCCAGCCGAACTGGTGAGAAGCCGGTTTTCTCCGCGCCTGCCAATGCGAACAGCCATGTGAAAAAGGTTATCGGAGTCGTCAGCGGCAAGGGCGGTGTGGGCAAATCCCTGGTGACCTCCCTGATAAGCGCGCTGATGCGCCGCCGCGGTCATTCCGTGGCAATTCTGGATGCGGATATCACAGGACCATCGATTCCAAAAGCATTCGGCGTCCACGCTCAGCTGGTCGCCGACGAGGAAGGCATCATTCCCGCCGTAAGCGATACCGGCATCGAACTGGTGTCCCTGAACCTGCTGCTGCCCAATGAGACCGACCCTGTGGTATGGCGCGGCCCGATCCTGGCTGGTACTGTCAAACAGTTCTGGTCGGATGTCAAATGGGGCGATGTGGATTTCATGTTCGTGGACATGCCTCCGGGAACCGGGGACGTGCCGCTGACGGTGTTCCAGTCCCTGCCGCTGGACGGCATACTGATCGTGACCTCTCCCCAGGAGCTCGTGGGCATGATTGTGGAAAAGGCTGCAAACATGGCAAGGATGATGGATGTTCCGGTATTGGGAATCGTCGAAAACATGAGCTATTTCAAGTGCGATGCCTGTGGAAAGGAACACCACATCTTCGGGGAGAGCCATCTGGAGGAGATCGCCGAATCGTCCAATATTACAGATATTGCCCGCCTGCCCATCGATCCCGTCATAGCGGCTGCCTGTGACAGAGGCAATGTGGAATCGCTGGACGCGCCCTGGCTGGACGGCATCGCAGATATGCTGGAGAAGCTGTAACCGTTGTGGCAACGACAGTGGGTGGAAATATAACTGCCCACTGTCTTCTGAATGATGCCCCGGGCTTTCGCCGGTATGGGCATTTCGGACCGTTGGACGCGTTGGCATGATCGAAAGGAGCCGTCGTCAGATGGCAGGAGACACTATGATTCAAAGGCTTGAAATGAAGGTGCTGATCGATAACGTAGCCGAAGGGTCGCTGGTCGGCGAATGGGGACTCAGCATCATGATCGACGCAGATGACATGCGGATCCTGCTGGATACGGGAGCCAGCGGTCTGTTTGCCCAGAATGCGGACTGCCTGAATATCGACCTTGAAAGTGTGGATATTGGTGTGTTGTCGCATGCGCACTATGACCATTCAGACGGGCTGGATACCTTCTTTTCGCTGAATAACCACGCACCGTTTCTGATAAGGGAAGGAACCTGTGAAAACTGCTTCGGCATCAGGGACGGCAAATTGCATTACATCGGTATTCAGACCGGGGTACTGAAAAAGCACGAGTCACGTATTCAGTATGTAAGAGGCATTCATGAGATTGAGGACGGTATCTGGCTGGTTCCTCATCGCAGGGCGGACTATTCTGCCATAGCGCTCCACAACGATCTGTATACTGTTCATTGCGGAGAACGCCATCCTGATAGTTTTGCCCATGAACAGAGCCTGGTCATTGAAACGAAGCACGGGCTCGTGGTTTTCAACAGCTGCTCCCATACCGGGATGACAAATATCCTGGCGGACATTCACGATATGCTGGGACGGAGCGATGTCTGCGCTTATGTGGGCGGTCTGCATCTTTATAAGATGACAGACGGAGAACTGGACGCGCTTTGCGAAGAAATCAGACATACGCCCATACAACACATCTTTACGGGACACTGCACAGGTGATCACGCTTTTCAGTTCCTGAAAGAGAAACTTGGAGATCGAATTGAGCAATTCTCATCCGGCTACAGATACTGTTTTGATGAGTTAAATTGCCATGATTACTAAAACAACCTCTGTGCGGAGGACAGGTATCAGAACATACAGGATCACTTTGTCAGTGACCGAGACTTCTTAGTATGCAGGTGAGTGACTATGACAAATCATGCTGAGCTGGCAAAGCAGCTGTTTTTCAAAGGGTACAACTGCGCACAGTCAGTTTTCTGCGCTTTTACAGATGTCACAGGTTATGACATTGACACTTCCGCCCGTATGGCCTCATCCTTCGGAGCAGGATTGGGACGTCTGCGTGAAACCTGCGGGGTGGTGAGTGCGGCAGCGCTGGTGCTCGGTATAGTGAAGGGATACGATGATCCTGCCGATTATCAGGCAAAAAAAGATCATTACGCGCTGGTCAGGGAGTATGCGGATAGATTCAGGGCCGAAAATGCAAGCATTAATTGCCGGGAACTGCTGACGCTCGCAGGACTGAATCCGGAAAGCGGCGGAGAACCGGAGCAACGAAGCGAAGAGTTCTATCGCAAGCGCCCGTGTCCACAACTCGTATATAATGCTGCCCTCATACTCGATGAGATGATTCAGAAAGACACAGCCATAAGGACTGAAACATGAATATCTTACTTGATCTTTTCCTGACGTTTGCCAGGATCGGCCTTTTCACCTTTGGCGGCGGGTATGCCATGATCTCGCTGATCGAGCATTCATGTGTCGAAAATAAGCAGTGGATCACGCATGATGAGATGTTGAACGTCACGGTGATTGCCGAGTCCACACCGGGGCCGATTGCCATCAACTGCGCGACCTATGTCGGCTATAAGCAGAAGGGCCTGACCGGGGCAATCGCGGCGACCATCGGTATGGTGCTGCCTTCGTTCTGCATCATCTTCCTGATTTCCATGTTCCTGGACAACTTCCTTGAAATCGCGTGGATTGCCCATGCGTTTATGGGGATCAAGATTGCCGTCGGCATTCTGATTCTCGACGCAGCCATCAGGATGATCAAGAAAATGCAGAAGAAGCCGCTACCGATTGCGATCATGATTTGCGCGTTTCTCATCATGCTGCTGATTGATGTCTTCGCATTTCAGTTATCTTCTATCACACTAATGCTGATAGCGGCTGTGGTCAGTCTTACCCTATTCCTGATAAAGGGGAGTAACGGAAAGGCAGGTGCGGCAAAATGATCTGCCTCGATTTGCTCATCGGCTTTTTGAAGGTTGGACTGTTCGCGTTTGGCGGTGCGTATGGAGCGATTCCCCTGATCCGTGATGTGGTGCTTTCATACGGCTGGATCGAAGATGAGATGCTGACGTACATGATCGCGGTCAGCGAGAGCACACCCGGCCCGATCATGGTTAATCTAGCGACCTATGTCGGCAGCTCACAGGCTGGGTTCTGGGGAGCGCTTATCGCGACAACAGCCGTGGTACTCCCTTCATTCATCATCATTCTCCTGATCATGATCCTACTGAAAAGACTGCTGAAGAACCCATATGTGCAAGCTATCCTGAGAGGATTGAAACCGTGCATTATCGGCATAATTCTGGCAACGGGTATCTTTATGATCCTTCAGCACATTGTAGGAAGTTCTGGTGCATTATCAGTCG
>Ga0247608_10006359_pt1 | contig 12447 bp, 12 predicted proteins | sample 176DNAGHGlowgp2_FD_193490 | JGI IMG/M metagenome (GOLD analysis project Ga0247608, IMG submission 193490) | Sheep rumen microbial communities from Palmerston North, Manawatu-Wanganui, New Zealand - 1766 DNA GHGlow gp2 | ecosystem: Host-associated > Mammals > Digestive system > Stomach > Rumen ... | reverse complement strand
CACAAAGGCAGTGTCAGGCACAGACTTACTATGATTACACCTTTTCTCATTCTTTTCTATCGGCTATCGGGTGGTAAAACGGAATGAACGTGCCGACTTTGCGGGAGCTGTCGTGGCTGAAGTTCCGCCTCCGTTGTAATACCTCAGTGCCTCAGGCATCCATTTCTGTATGTCCCTGATGCGGTCGGCATCCGACGGATGGTCGCTGAAGAGGCCGCCTCCGCCACTGCCCTGAGCAGCCATGCGCTGCCAGAACGTGGTGGCCACGTTGGGGTTGTAGCCCGCCATGGCAGCAAAGACGAGCCCCATGCGGTCGGCCTCGCTCTCCTGCTTGCGCGAGAATCCCGAAGTGAGCAGCGAGCCACCCACCTGCTGCACCATGTTGATGAGCTGCTGGGTGCCCTGGCTGGCGCCTGCTGCCTGGGCCACCGTACCGATGATGGCAGCCCCGTACTGCTGCTTATACTCCTGACTGATGCGCTCGGCCGAGTGCTTAGCCACGGCATGTGCAATCTCGTGGCCAAGCACGATGGCCAGCGATGCCTCGTCCTGCGTCACGGGCAGCAGTCCTTCGTAGACCACTATTTTGCCTCCGGGCATGCACCAGGCATTCACCTGCTGGTCTTGCACGAGGTTGAACTCCCACGCAAAGTTCTGCAGCTCCGAGGCATAGCCGTTGGCTTGCAGATAGGTAGTCACGGCATTGGCCAGGTTCTGCCCCACCCGCTTCACCATGGCAGTGTTGTTGGCGTTGGCAGAAGGCTTGGCGGTCTTCATGTACTGTTGATACTGCTGCGTGGAGAGGCTGAGCATGTCGCCGTCGCTCACCATGAGCGTCTGCTTACGGCCCGTGATGGGCACCTTCGAGGTGGTTCCGCACCCCACCATGAGGGCGGCCACCAGCGTCATGATTACTAATCTTATTCTTCTCATTGTTCTATAACTTATTATTCCTAAACAGATTAACTCCTTAATCATGGAGTCATTCTTCAAAGCTAAGCTTAGCCAGCCGCTGCCTGAGCAGCGGGGCCATGCTCTTACGTATAGCCAGCCTAAGCTGGCAGGTGTTGTCGAAAGTCTGGCTGACAATGCGTGGCTGCATGTCCTTCACCACGCGCATCACGCTGTTCATCATCGTGTAGGGGAAGTCGTAGCTCACGGTCTCCTCCACCTGGCGCACCACCTTCTCAGCATTGTCAATGGCCTGGGCAGCAGCTTCGCGATAGGCCACGATGAGTCCGCTGGTGCCCAGATTGACACCTCCATAGTAGCGCACCACAACCACGAGCACATCGGTGAGTTCTGCCGAGTTAATCTGTCCCAGAATGGGTTTCCCTGCCGTCGACGACGGTTCGCCGTCGTCATTGGCGCGAAAGTCTGCCCTATCGGCCCCAAGCATGTAGGCATAGCAGACATGCCGTGCGTCGTAGTACTTCTTCCTGTATTGGTCCAACAGCTTTTTCACCTCTTCGACCGTCTCTACATGGTGTGCCCATGCGAGAAACTTCGACCGCTTCTCGGTGTAGTAGCCTTCGCCAGTAGTGCCTATGGTGGTGTATTCGTCAGTCATGAAAGCTTATGTACTACCAGTCCCGACCGCAACTTCGGCTCAAACCACGTGGCCTTTGGAGGCATTATCTTCCCTGAGTCGGCAATGTCGATGATCTGCTTCATGCTCACTGGATAGAGTGCCAGTGCCATGCGCATCTCTCCACTGTCCACGCGCCTCTTCAGCTCTCCGAGTCCGCGCAGCCCGCCCACGAAGTCGATGCGCTTGCTTGAGCGCAGGTCGCCGATGTTGAGTATCTCGTCGAGGATGAGCCGGCTGGAGATGTCGACGTCAAGCACGCCAATGGGGTCGTTGGCATCGTAGGTACCCTCTCGAGCCTCCAGCTTCAGCCAATGCTGGTCGAGATACATCGAGAACTCGTGCAGCTTCTGCGGCTTGTAAATATCAGTGCCCATGTCGGTTACGACAAAATTCTTCGACAAAGCCTTCAACAGCTCTTCCGAGGTCAGCCCGTTGAGGTCTTTCACCACGCGGTTATAGTCGAGAATGGTGAGCTGCGACGCCTGGAAGCACACGGCCATGAAGTAGTTATACTCCTCCTTGCCCGTGTGGTTGGGGTTTTGCCGCTGCTTCTCCGCTCCCACCAGTGCTGCTGCTGCCGAGCGGTGATGCCCATCGGCAATGTATAGCGACGGCATCTTGGCAAACTCGTCGGTGATGGTCTGCATGTCCTTCGCGTCGCTGACAATCCAGAACTGGTGGCGGAACCCGTCTATGGGAGCCACGAAGTCATACTCCGGCTCCGTCTGTGCATAGCGCATGATGAGGGCATTGAGCACGTCGTTGTCAGGATAGGCGAAGAAGACCGGCTCCATGTTGGCATCGTTCACGCGTACATGCTTCATGCGGTCTTCCTCCTTGTCGCGGCGTGTCAGCTCGTGCTTCTTGATGCGCCCCTGCATGTAGTCGTCCACGTAGGCTCCCACCACCAGGCCGTACTGCGTCTTGCCTTGCATGGTCTGAGCGTAGATGTAATAGTGGTCTTCGCTGTCCTGCACCAGCCATCCCTTCTGCTGGAACTTCTTGAAGTTCTCTGCTGCTTTCTCGTAGACGCGCGGGTCGTACTCGCTGGTGCCCACAGGAAAGTCAATCTCTGGTTTGATGATGTGATAGAGGCTCTTCTCGTTGTCGCCAGCCTCGGCGCGTGCCTCTTCGCTGTCGAGCACGTCGTAGGGCCGGCTCTCCACCTGCTCTACCAGCTCACGTGGTGGCCTGAGGCCACGGAAAGGTTTTACTGTTGCCATGTTTTCTTTGTAATTAAGATGATTTCAACTATTTGGCTACAAAATTACAAAAAAAATAACAAACACCAAGGCAATAGTGGAATAAATCAATCAGAAACACGTCCAATTCATTTCCGATTCATTCGCATGCCACCTGCCACTGCCTGCTTACCAACAGCGTTTATCGGAAGCGGGGGAACCCTTCACCGAGCACCCAACACATTGATACTCACAGACTTTCGGTGAATGGTTTTTCTACGAGCCACACTCAGACATGCCTAAAGCACTACGCCCCCGCGTTCTGACGGTTGAAGACGCCAAAAGTGTCGGCGGTGCATAGCCGTAGAGCTGGATGGCCTGCTGACAGCAGACGCTGGCAGAGAGCACTCCCTTTGCTTTGCTGACACAGGTCAGCAAAGCAAAGGGAGCACTGTTGCTGAAGGCTACAACTCAAAACTACCGAAGGGGCCAACGAAGCGAGTCAACACGACGAGCATGAACGATGGCATGCGCCACCCCCACGGCTGAGTGCGCCCTCAAAACGTGCCGCAAAAAAATCCTTCACCGAAACGCGCTGACTTTTAAGCAGTTAATCTCTATGTGAAGGATATTTTCAAAGAAGAGGAGCTACCTTAAAACATCTCTTGGCTTCAGCCCTACAGCAGTTTGAAGCGGGCAAACTTGGTGAGCAACTGCTTGGTGCCGGCATTGCGAAACTCAACGGTGGCCTTCTCGTTGTCGCCCGTTCCCTCCAAGCGCACAATGGTGCCCACGCCGAAACGCTGGTGCTCAATGACGGCTCCTTCGCGCAGCCCTGCCACTGGCGCTGCCGGTGCTGCCGCTGCCCGTGCCTGGGCCACGGGCCGGAAGCGGCCGCCGCTGGCGGCGTTGAGCAGTTTCTTGAACGCTGGCGACAAGGGGTCGACAGGCGGTTCCTCCTGTCGCGGTGGCACGGCCCTGGGCTTGGGGTCGGCACGAAACTGGGTGGCCACGGGCCTGGGCTGCTGCACCCACTGGCCGCTCTCTGAAGGCCGCTGCCAGGGCTGTCTCTTCCAGGGGGCAGCGTCCTCCTCATGGTCGGCAGTGCCTTCTACATGGAGCAGTTTGGGGTCAATGTCGCGAATGAAGCGCGACGGTGTGTCGAACTCCATGCGCCCATAGCGGAAACGGTTCTGCGCGCAGGTGAGGATGCAGTGCTTCTCTGCCCTCGTGATGGCCACATAGAGCAGGCGCCGCTCTTCTTCCAACTGCCTCATGTTGCCCACGCTGAGGGGCGAGGGGAAGATATTCTCCTCCAGCCCCACCACAAAGACGACTGGGAACTCAAGGCCCTTGGCAGAGTGGATGGTCATCAGCGACACGCGCTGCTGGTCGTCGTCGCTGTCGCTGTCGAGATCGGTGAGCAGGGCCACCTCCTGCAAGAAGTCGGACAGTGCCACCTGGTCGCCCTGGTCTTCCTCGCGCCGCATTTCGACAAAGTCCTTCATCCCGGCCAGAAACTCATTAAGGTTTTCCTGTCGTGAGATGTCTTCGGGGTTGTGGCCCGAATAGATGTCTTTCGACACGCCGCTCTCCTGAACGATGGCATGGCCCAGCACGTAGGCATCTTCGCTCTGCAGGCGCTGGCGCCAACCCTCTATCAGCTGTCGGAAAGCTTCGAGCTTCGCTGCCGTGCCCTTGGCTACTTCGAGCCTGAAGAGTACGGGCTGCGAGATGACGGTGTAGAGCGACACGCCATGCTGGGTGGCAGTGGCCACAATCTTCTGCACGGTAGTGTCGCCAATGCCCCGGGCAGGATAGTTGATGATGCGCCGCAGGGCTTCCTCATCGTCGGGATTGCAGACGGTGCGGAAGTAGGCAATGATGTCCTTTATCTCCTTTCGCTGGTAGAAGCTCAAGCCGCCATAGATACGGTAGGGTATGCCATCCTTGCGCATCTGCTCCTCGAAGGAACGGCTCTGGGAGTTGGTGCGGTAGAGAATGGCGAAGTCGCTCCACTCGAGGCTCTCCTTCCGTCGCAGACGGCGTATGTCGTTGCAGACAATCATGGCCTCCTCACGGTCGCTCAGTGCCGGTTTGAGCTGTAGCTTCTCGCCATGCTCGTTCTGGCTGAACACATCCTTGGGAATCTGCCGCTCGTTTTTGCGGATGAGGCTGTTGGCAGCCTCGACGATGAGCTGCGTTGAGCGGTAGTTCTGCTCCAGCTTGAAGAGGCGCGCATTGGTGTATGCCTCTCTGAAATTCAAGATGTTGTCAATGTTGGCTCCACGAAAGCTGTAGATGCTTTGAGCATCGTCGCCCACAACGCAGACGCGCTGCCGCTCGCGGGTGAGTTGAAGGACAATGCGCTGTTGGGCGTAGTTCGTGTCCTGATACTCATCGACCAGCACATAGTGGAATTTCTCCACATACTTCTGCCTGATGTCGTCGTGCTCCTCGAAGAGGAGGAAGGTCTGCATGAGCAAATCGTCGAAGTCCATGGCGTTGGCCTGCCGGCAGCGAGCGGCATAGCGCTTGTAGACCTCGGCCACAAGCGGGTGTTTGTTGTCGAAGAGCGAGCAGGTGGTGAAAGCGTCGGGCAAGATGAGGTGGTTCTTGGCCATCGAGATTTGGTCGGCCACGGCGGCAGGCTTGTAGACCTTGTCGTCGAGCTGCATCTCGCGGATGATGTTCTTCACCAATGAGCGGGCATCGGCCTGGTCGTAGATGGTGAAGCTCGACTGATAGCCAATGGCCTGTGCCTCGCTGCGCAAGATGCGGGCGAAGACGCTGTGGAAGGTGCCCATCTGGAGGTAGCGGGCACGCTCGTTGCCCACAAGACGGGCTATGCGCTCCTTCATCTCGCGGGCAGCCTTGTTGGTGAAGGTCAGTGCGAGAATATTCCACGGAGCGAGCTGCTGCTCCTGCAGCAGATAGGCAATCTTATAGGTGAGCACGCGGGTCTTGCCCGAACCGGCACCGGCTATGACCAGCGAAGCACCGTCGCAGTAGACCACTGCTTCGCGCTGACTGGGGTTGAGTTGTTCTAAGAGCTGATCCATAGGGTATTTATTTCTTTTAGCCACGCCCACTGAAGCGCGACTTGACTGTTTCCGACAGTTTGGCCCAAAGGGCCGATTTGCTGTGAAGCACATAGAGGGAGAGAAGCAGGCTGGCCAGGCAGAGGGCAGCACTGAGCAGACAGGGCAACAGCGAGCTGTCAGCCAGCGTGAGGGCATAGACGGCAAAGCCTAAGGGCACCTGCAGGCACACAATCTTCACCACGCCCACAGACATGCGGTAGCCATAGCGACGACGGGCATAGCCGAAAGCGACAAGCAACTCGAAGAGGTAAGCCAGGTCGAGGGCCACGCCCGTGCCGAAGAGGCCCCACTGCTGATAGCCCACGACGCTCAGCCCCACCATGACTGCCGCATTCAGGGCCTCGATGACAAAGAATGACAACGAGTGGCCCTTGGCCAGAACAGTATAGGAAATGGGCAGCGACACCGACTTCAGATACATCGACAACACCATGACCTGCGCCATGGGCACCATCGGCATGAAGTCGCCCCGGAAAAGCAGGGGCACCAAGAGCGGCAGGAGCACCATGAGGACTGACAGCATAGGGGCAACGAGCAGCACCGACACTTCAATCTGGCGGTTGACAACTTCGGACAGGCGAACACCATCGCCGGCAGCTGCCGACAAGCGGGGGAAGTAGTCGGTCTCCATGGCCGAAAAGACCATGCCGGCATAGGTCACCGTGAGGAGAATGCCGGCGTTGTAGAGGCCCACGACGTCAAGGTCGCCAGCCACATTCAGATAGGAGCGGATGAGCATCTCGGCACCACTGCCCATAATGCCGGCCAGGGCGAAGGCTATGCCTAAGCGAACCATCGCCATGCCCTCGCCAAGAAGGGCACGAGTGTCTCGAAGGCGAAGGGGGAAGAGGCGATAGGAATGGCGGATGGTAATGAGCATCAGCGCCAGGGCCATCAGCACAATGACGGGCACGATGCCCGCCTCGCCAAAGAAATAGTAGATGGGGATGGAGATGAGCAGAGCCAGAAACACGGCCGACAGCTGAATGACGGCCAGCGACCGCAGGCGGCGCATGCCTTTGAGAATGGCTGTCTCGCCACCAGTAACGGCCATGAGGCCCACGGCAGGTGCCAGCAGCACAAAGTGCAGCGTGTGGTCGCCCCAACGGAAGGTGCTGCTGCTCAGAAAAGGCCCTGCCAGCATACACACCAACATGCCGAAGAGGGCCGTCAGCAGGCTCCACGCGCGAACCACGCCAACGTAACGGGCTATCTGCTCCTCGTCGCCCGCATCGTAGAGCTCGCTGATATGGCGCACGGCACTGAAAGAGATGCCCAGGTTGGTGGTTTGCGAAATAAAGGCTACAACGCTGTTGAACAACGCTGACAGCCCCATGCCAACGGGGCCTAACAGCCATGCCACAACCTTAGTGCGCACAAGACCGATGACGATGTTCAGGCCCTGCACGCCGCCGAAGATGCCAGTGTATTTCAACACATGGCTATAGCTGTCGCCGTCGTTTTTTTCCACGATATTTGGTTTCAAGGCGCAAAATTACAACATTTATTTTGATTTTCCGATATTTTCTTGTACTTTTGTGCTGTGAAACTAAGCATCATCATACCCGTCTACCGCAATGCGGACACCCTTCAACGGTGCATGGAAAGCATCGTAGCACAGTCGTTCACCGACTGGGAAGCTATCCTCGTCGACGACGGCTCGCCAGACGACTGCCCACAGCAATGCGACCAATGGGCGCGGAGCGACAGCCGCATCAGCGTCGTTCACAAGATGAACGGAGGGCTTAGCGATGCGCGCAACAGGGGTCTGCAAAAGGCAAAGGGACAATTTGTCACCTTCGTCGACGCCGACGACTTCATCGACACCGACACCTATGAGCAGGTATTACCCCTGGCCGAGACATGCGACCTGCTGGAATTTCCCATCTTCTGCCACTACGGCTCAACGAGGCAGCTGCTAATGAAGCCCACCCCACGGAGCTACAACAACGGCAAGGACTACTGGCTGAGCGCTCAGGGCTACAACCACTCCTACGCCTGCAACAAGATTTACCGGCGACCGCTATTCGACGGCGTGACATTCCCCGTAGGGCGAGTGTTCGAGGACATGGCCACCCTACCTCTGCTCGTCAACAAGGCCACAAGCATCAGGACCACCGACCGCGGATGCTACTACTACACCGACAACCCCGAAGGCATCACCCGCACGGCAACGGGCAAAGAGCTCAGCCAGCTTCTCGAAAGCCACTTGCTGGCGATGGAACAGTGGTGCGACGACCGCTACTACATGCACGTGCTGAACATTCAGTTAGACGTGTGCCGCCTCACAGGCAACGCCCCCCTCTTGCGCAAACGCAGCGTGTCGCTGCCATCGAAGCAGGGCCTCGGCTGGCGCCTCTCGGCCAAGGCTCTGTTACTCAGAATCATTGGAATCAAAGGACTATGCTTACTACAAAAGACCATCAGACACCATTAGTAAGTTTCATCATCACTTACTACGACCTGCCAGCCACGATGCTGCGCGAGTGCATCGACAGCATCCGTGCACTCTCGCTGCGCCCTTACGAGCGCGAGATCATCGTCGTAGACGACGGCAGCAGCATGTCGCCACTGACGCAGTTGTCCGACTGCCTCGACGACATTGTCTATGTACGCCAACGCAATGGAGGACTCAGTGCCGCCCGCAACATGGGCATCCGAACAGCAGCCGGACAATATCTACAGTTCGTCGATGGCGACGACTTGCTGCTCGCCAATGCCTACGAGCACTGCCTCGACCTCGTCAGGTACGAGCAACCCGACATGGTGCTCTTCAGCCTGACAGCAAAGAACGACGAGAAAACAGTAGCTGTCTACGACGACAGCACGAAGATGAGCGGCACGGAATTCATGCGCCGACAAAACATCAGGGGATCGGCATGCGGCTATCTGTTCAAGAGAACAGCACTCAGCGAGCTGCGCTTCACCACCGGCATCCTCCACGAAGACGAGGAGTTCACACCGCTGCTCCTGCTGCGGGCCGACACCGTGATGAGCACAAACGCACAGGCATACCTCTATAGGCAACGTCCCCACTCCATCACTACAGACACCAACATACGACACCGGCTGAAGCGACTCAACGACGCGCAGCAGATTCTTTTCCGACTGACCCGCACAGCCGACACCCTGCCCACCGAAGGGCGACTGGCACTGAGGCGCCGCGTTCATCAGCTCACTATGGACTATATCTACAACGTCATACTGCTCACCCGAAGCCGCCACTATCTGAACCGGAAGCTTGAGGAACTGAAGCGGAAGAGCATCTACCCCCTGCCGGAACGCGAATACACCCGAAAATACAACTGGTTCAGGCGCATGGCCAACTCCAGCATCGGACTGTCAATCCTGATGCGAGTCATACCCCTCATGAAACAAGAAAAATGAAGATACTGCTCTTAGGAGAATACAGCAACGTACACGCCACACTGGCCGACGGGCTGCGACAGTTGGGACACTCGGTAACGGTGGTGTCGAATGGCGACTTCTGGAAAGACTATCCCCGCGACATCGACGTCAGCCGCCCTAAAGGCCACCTTGGAGGCATCCGTCTGCTGGCCCGCGTCTGGAGCTTGCTGCCCAGTTGGAAGGGCTACGACGTGGTTCAGCTCATCAATCCATTGTTCTTAGAACTGAAGGCACGACGACTATACCCCATCTACCGCTATTTGCGCTGCCACAACCGGAAAATTGTGCTCTGCGCAGCCGGCATGGACTACTACTGGGTGGAGGAGTGCATAACCCATAAGCCACTGCGCTACAGCGACTTCAACATTGGAGACCGACTGCGCACCGATGCGCCAGCCCTGGAGGCACAGCGCGACTGGATTGGCACAGACAAGGAGCAAATCAACCGACGCATAGCCGCCGACTGCGATGCCATTGTTGCCGGGCTTTATGAATACTACGTGTGCTACCGCCCCCACTATCCCGGCAAGCTCCATTTCATTCCCTTCCCTGTCAAGCCTCAAAAAGCAGTGTCGCCTGCTGCCGACGGCAAGGTTAAGCTCTTTATCGGCATCAGCCGGAGCCGCAGTGCCTACAAAGGTACCGACATCATGCTGCGGGCCGCTGAAGACATCGTCAGGAAATACCCCGAGAAGGTGGCTCTCGTCAAGGCCGAAGGTGTTCCCTTCAACGAATATCAACACCTGATGGACGGCAGCGATGCCATCCTCGACCAGCTCTACAGCTATACTCCCTCGATGAACCCACTGTTAGCCATGTCAAAGGGCATTGTCTGTGTGGGCGGCGGCGAGCCAGAGAACTACGATATTCTGGGTGAAAAAGAGTTGCGCCCCATCGTCAATGTGCTGCCCTGCTACGAGAGCGTCTACACTGAGCTGGAGCGGCTGGTGCTCCACCCAGAGCGTCTGCCCCGTCTGAAGAACGAAAGCATAGCATACGTCAACCGCCACCATGATTATCTCATGGTGGCGGCCAAGTATGCTTCGCTATACGAAAAGCTCTAAGAAAAAGCCCTAAGGCGAAGAACTTCTACTTACTTAAAGAAGTCCTTTACTGCCTCGTTGGGAACCATTTGCTCATCGAAGATGTATGCACCCGTCTTGGGGCTTTTCACCATCCTGATGACTTTCGAATAAGCGCGTCCGTCCTTTGAACCTTCGTGGAGGGTAGCAACTACTTTCTTTGCCATAGTCTTTTAGCCTTTCTTTTACTTTATCTCCTTGTGAAGAGTCATCTTCTTCAGGATGGGGTTATACTTCATCAGCTCCATGCGCTCGGGAGTGTTCTTACGATTCTTGGTCGTAATGTAACGGCTGGTACCGGGCAGGCCACTGTTCTTCATCTCCGTGCACTCCAGGATAACCTGTACGCGATTGCCTTTTGCTTTCTTGCTTGCCATGGTTTATTAGTCTCCTATCACTTTAATGTCCTTCCAGTCGACGAAGCCTTTGGCAACAGCCTGCTTCAGAGCGGCATCAAGACCTACTTTATTAATCAAACGAAGGCCAGCAGCGCTGATCTTCAACTGAATCCAGCAGTCCTCCTCTACATAGTAGAACTTCTTGCTGAACAGGTTTACATCAAAGCTCCTCTTGGTGCGATGCTTTGAGTGGGACACATTATTACCAATCTGTGCCGTCTTTCCTGTGATTTGACAAACTTTAGACATTTCTATCTACTCTTTAAATGTGTACTTTTTAGTAACTTACTCCAAACAGGGTGCAAAGGTACAACTTTTTATTGAGATTTGAGAATCAGGGATTGAGTTTTGCCTCATTCTTAATAATTTTTAACTCTCAACCGTCAACTCTGCTTTCAAGAGGTCGCAAAGCATCTGCATAGCCTTGTTGGTGGCAATGGCCAGATTGATGTCGCGGCCGTGGTCTTCTTCCACCTTACAGGTCACCACTTTTTCCAAAGTGCCACAGGCCAACCAGATAGTGCCCACTGGAATCTCCTTTGTGCCGCCCGACGGTCCGGCAATGCCCGTGGCAGCCACTGCGTAGTCTGTGTTCAGTGCCTTGCAGGCACCCTTCACCATTGCTACCGCCACTTCTTCGCAGACGGCCGTCTTCTCTTCTAACAGTGCGTGGCTAACACCGAGCAGTTGCTCTTTCACATCGTCAACATAGCTGATGATGCCACCCTTGAAATATTTCGAAGCACCAGGCACGGAAATGATAGCCTCGGCAATGCGGCCACCGGTACAGCTCTCGGCCGTACCGACCGTTTTCTCACTCTCCCACAGCAGCTCGCTTATTTCCCTGCTGATTATTTTTCCTTCAAAATCCATGATTCTATTTTTAAGATATTACGATTATTTGAACGTTACCTTCGAAAATGCCGGGGCATCAATGGGACAGAACTGGCTGTCGAGATATTTATGGTATCCAACTATGCCTATCATGGCGGCATTATCGGTAGTGTAGCTGAACTTGGGAATGTAGATGGTCCAGCCATAGCGGCGTGCATGACTGTTAAAGGCATTACGCAGCCCGGTATTGGCACTCACGCCCCCGGCCACTGCCACATGTTTAATGCCTGTCTGCTTCACTGCCAGACGCAGCTTTTTCATGAGGATGTCCACCACCGTCCACTCCAGCGAGGCAGCAAGGTCAGCCTTGTGATGGTCTATGAAGTCGGGGTCGTCGGCAATCCATTTTCTCAGACTGTAGAGGAACGATGTCTTCAGGCCTGAGAAGCTGTAGTTCAGGCCGGGGATATGAGGTTCCGAGAACTGGTAGGCTTTCGGGTTGCCTTGGCGGGCCAGGCGGTCGATGACGGGTCCGCCAGGATAGCCCAGCCCCATCACCTTGGAGCATTTGTCAATGGCCTCGCCGGCAGCGTCGTCGATGGTCTGCCCCAGCACCTCCATATCATTATATGCGCGCACGAGGACAATCTGCGAATTGCCGCCGCTGACCAGCAGGCACAGGAATGGTAGCGGCGGCGGGCAGAAGTCGGCCTCGCCCCCATTGATGAAGTGGGCCATGACATGGCCCTGCAGGTGGTTGACGTCGATGAGGGGTATGCCCAGCGAGCGGGCGAAGCCCTTGGCAAAGTTCACACCCACCAGCAGCGAGCCCATGAGGCCCGGGCCGCG
>Ga0247608_10006357_pt1 | contig 12450 bp, 8 predicted proteins | sample 176DNAGHGlowgp2_FD_193490 | JGI IMG/M metagenome (GOLD analysis project Ga0247608, IMG submission 193490) | Sheep rumen microbial communities from Palmerston North, Manawatu-Wanganui, New Zealand - 1766 DNA GHGlow gp2 | ecosystem: Host-associated > Mammals > Digestive system > Stomach > Rumen ... | reverse complement strand
ATGTTGATGATGACGTTCAGGCCCCAGCAGTTGTAGGCCCAGGTGCACCAGTTGGAGTAGTACAGAGGCGCGCAGGACCAGGCGATCACGCGGTGGCGCGTCTGGGGGAAAGAGTTGATCTTCTTGGACACGCACTTCTCCAGGATCTTGCGGACCTTCTTGTCGGTGACGTGCCAGATCTCCCAGTCGCCGTACTGGGTCTGATAGATGCGGTACAGAGCCTGGGCGACGCCGTTGACGGGATAGTAGTCGGTCTTGCCGGCGACTTCCCACTTCTCCCACTCGAAGCGCTGCAGCTCGTTCTGGAGCTCCAGCTTCCTGGTGAGCTTCTCCCAGCTGAAGGGGATGCCGTACTGATCCTCGACGAACTTCCACAGTTCCTCGATCTCGCGCATGACATACTTCTTGACCAGGGGGTCATCGAAGAGCATGGGCATGGGCAGGGAGAACAGGGGCTTATCGAAGAACCAGTCCTGCAGGGTGGAGGTGGAGACGGAAGCGTCGCAGGCCTCGTTGCAGGTGATGACGGCGGGGGCGTAGTCGGGCACGTCGTCCAGGACGAAGATACCGGACTCGGCCTGGCACATGGGGCAGGGGTCGCCGGGCAGGCCGATGGACTGGACCGCGTCGATGTAGTTCAAAACGGTGTGGGAGTTGACGTGGCAGGTGACGAAGTAGGGGATCATTTCCAGCGGGACATTGGTGATCTCGCCGTCCCAGGGATAGAACACGCCGCCCCAGACGGTCTCGTTGTGGGCGATGGTGTGCTTGTACAGGTCGTTCTGCTTGCCGCCGTGCAGACGGGTATCGGCGGCGAACATGCGCTGGAACTGGCGGATGGTGGTGGAAACCATAGCGCGGTAGTGCCAGGCGGAAGCCTTCATGGCCTCGCCGCGCATACCCTCAAGGCCGCGGTCGAACCAGTGGAGAACCGGCAGATAGGTCTGGCCGACCCAGCGGTAGCGCCACACGCCCTTGGCAAAGTTGATCGGGCCGCCCATGACCATGACGTCCTTGACCATGAAGATGTAGTTATACAGCCAGATGTTGTAGAAGTAGTACATGGTGTCCTTGACACCGCGCCACTCTCTGTGCTTGTAGAGGTGGGTCTTGTCCTCGTGCAGCTCGCCGAGGCGGCGGCCGCCCTCTTCGGCGGTATGGGGCTTGCCATACCAGAAATCTCTCAGTGCTTTGCTGACGCTCTTTTTAGCCATTTTACTTGCCCTCCTGGATCTTCTTGATCTCGACGCTCTCTACGAAGGCCTGGAAACGGGTGCGCAGCTGGCCGGAGGCCGTGTTGATGTACTCCTTCTCGATGGAGCACACGGGCAGGCCGAAGTCGCGCTTGAGGATGACGGTGTCGATGACGCGCTCATAGCTCCAGTATTCGCAGAACTTGTTGGAGGCGATGATGACGCCGTCGGCATGGTACTCTTTGGCAAGCTCCGCGATTCTCTTCTTTCTGGCGCGCATTTCGTCCTGGGGCATGAAGCGCGGGCAGTTGGAGGAGTGCAGATAATGTTTGGCGATGGCATAGACGGGATCGACACCCTCGGGCAGGTCGATGATCTGGCGGGACTCGACCGCGCCGTAGCAGTAGCGGTCGACCACGACGCGGGCGCCGCAGCTCTCGACCAGCTTGGTGAAGTCGGGATCATCGTTCTCGGAGCCTGCCAGGACCACCTTGCAGCGGAATTCCTTCTTCATGTCGGGCTCGCGGGTCTTCATCTCCTCGGCGGTCTCACGCAGATACGGGAGGATCAGGTACTTGGGACATACCAGAGAGCAGAGCTGGATGACATGGAACTCATAGCCGGTGATGGTGGGGTTATCCAGCTTGCGGTAGTCGCCGATCTCATTGATAAGGCGGCTGACCTCGTTCTGCTGCTCGACGGCCTTGCGGATGGCCTCGTCGGAAATGTCGATGCCGAAGTGATCGTGCAGGGGCTGCAGGACGTGGGCGCGAAGCTGGGTGGTGTAATGCTCGTAGGAGATCTCGTTGTTTTTGAAAGGAACATCGGAGAATTCGCAGAAGAAGTCATCGTTGTCGATGATGCGCATATCGTCAACGGAATCGAGGTGCTTCTGCTGCAGGTGCTCCTGGAAGCGGCAGGTGGCGGTGCAGGTCTCGGTGGCCATCTGCGCGTCGAGGAAGTTGAAGCCGCCCTCGAGGGCGCGCTCCATGAGGCTTCTTGCATAATGGCAGACACGGGCGGACATGTAGTAGGTCGCAATGTCGGGGGATGTGCAGCGAGGCGCTCTCAGTCTGACGGAGAAGCAGCCGGGCAGGTCGAGAAGCACTTCAGGCATGAAATAACAGGTGTAGCCGATCGCGCGCAGGCCGTCCTTCTTGGCCTGCTGTACCAGCTCGTTATTGGCTTCCTGAAGCAGATTCTCAAAGTAGATCAGATGCTTGAGATCTTTCACAAGATAACCCTCCAAATTAGATTTCCGATTGTACCAAGCGGGCGCAGTACGCCCCTACTTATGAGTATATTTTAACAAAGCGTGAACGGCTTGTCAATTCTCAATTTGTCGATTTTGTGACGAAATGGTATTTTTCGAAAAACTTTTCTGTACAATTTGGCCGTTTTTGTCTAAACATTCAGCACATTTAGTGCGCCTTCTATTTTTTCCCTTCCGGCGCGGGCGCTGCCCTGGATCATCTGAGGCGTTCCCCCGCCGCGCCCGTCGATGGCGGCGTTGATCGCTTTCGCCCCGGCGCGGAGGTCAGCGTGGAGGCTCCCGATCACATAGCGCCAGCCGTCTCTGTCGCTGCCCGTGAAGACTGCGGCAAAGCCCCCGGCCTTGGGCATGAGGAGGTTAACAAGCTCGCGCTGGGCGATCTCGCCGAGCACGTCGCTGAACAGGACGATGTTCCCATCCCGCTTCCCTTCCGCGTCCGCCATGTACTGAACCAGCGCAAGGGACAGGGTGTCGCAGCGTTCCTTCATGCTCTGCTGTTCATTCAGCACGCGCTGCACGGCCGCCGTCACCTCGCCGCGTTTGGCGCTGAGAGCGCGGGAGATGTCCGTGACGCTCTCCTGCCGCGCGCGGTAATCCTCTAAGGCATCCATGCCGCACACAACGCTCACGCGCTGGCCGCCCCGGTGGCGCTGGCTGTCGAGGATTTTCACAAGGCCCACCTCGCCGGTGCGCTCCACATGGGGCGCGCAGCAGGCGCAGCGGTCCACGCTGGGGATCTCCACGATGCGCACGTTCTCGGTCAGCTCCAGCTTGCTGCGGTATTCAAGGGAGGAAAGCTCCGCCTCATCGGGGAACCAGATGTGCAGCGGGAGATTTTGGCGCACGACTTCGTTGGCCCGCGTTTCCAGCTCCATGAGCTGCTCCCAGGAAAGCTCGCCGGAGAAGTCGATGATCATGCATTCGGCACCCATGTGAAAGCCCACATTGTCGTAACCGTAGGCGCTGTGGACAAGGCCGGAGAGAATGTGCTCGCCCGAGTGGTTCTGCATACGGCGCAGGCGCTGCTCGGCATCAATCTCGCCGTGTATGGTTTCGCCGATCGTGAGGGGCCCCGTGGTGTAATGGCGGATGTCCCCGCCCCGCTCGTGTACGTCCGTCACGCGTACCCCGCCGAGGGTGCCGGTGTCGGCAAGCTGTCCCCCGCCCTCGGGGAAGAAGGCCGTGCGGTCGAGCACAACGCTGTAACCCTTCTTTTCCTCACGGCAGTCGAGCACGACGGCGTCGAAGGCAAAGCAGTGGCTGTCTTTGTAGAATAGTTTATCGGTCATGGTTTCTCTCTCCCTGTGGATAGTTTTATGAGAAATACGCGGTCTGTGATGAGCAGGGCTTCGATGATAATCAAGAGGATCACGTAGGCAATACTGTATCGAGTTTCCGAGCTGTCCGGTCTGCGTATCCACAGCGGGATATTCCCCAGCAAGCCGCTCACGATAAAGGCTCCCATCCCGACAGGGAAGATCAGATCCGTCAGGTGCAGAAGCTTCGGATTTCTGATTTCCAAATCGTATTTCCGAATGACGGTTCTGCAAAGAAAATAGTCCGCTGCGATCAGGAAGCAGCCGATGAGGAAGCACTTGACCAGGTCTGAGACATCATAGTCATAGAAGAAAAAGCCAAGCACACCGCATGCGTCAAAGATTACGAAGCTGGTCACGACATGAATAACAACGATAAGAGCTTTTTTCATGGTGGTTTCCCTCCGCATACTCTTGACGAAATATGGGTTCTTCTGTAAAATGGTATTGCCCGCAAGGGTACGGTGAAAAGTAAACAACAAACACGCAGGCGGTTGGTTCCATCTCCTCCGAAGGGAGGTGATGCGTATGCGTCTTACTTTCCATATCAAGAAGTGGACTGTCACGATTATCGTGCAGGAAACTTCTCGAAAGAAAGCCAGGACACATAGCGGTAAAAAGTCGACCGCCACTCCGGTAAAGTGACGGTCGGTTCGTGGTGAAAGCCACAATTCCGATATAAACCTTATGAGGAGCTAACCGTGTGCGTGGTTTGCTCTTCACTGTTATTATAGGGCCGGGAGGCAGTTTTGTCAACTGCTTCCCGGTTTCTTCTTTTATTTATCTGTCTTCCTCACTTCATCAGCCGTCTAAAGCTGTAGATCTCCCCGGGGCAGGGCTTGGAGCGGTCTGTGAGCGCCCAGTCGATGATTCCCATGCCGAGGGCATCGTAGCTGATCTGCTCATGCTCGTCGTGCAGGCAGCCCGCAAGCATGACAATGCAGCCGGCATCCACCATGCGGGCCACCGGCTCATAGCTTGTGTCCATCCAGACCGGCTGGAAGAGATAGAGCCTTGTTTCCAGCTCCGCGAGCTCTTTGCACTGGGATACGGTCGGCACAAGCTCCGGCTCATTCCAGCTATTGCCCGCATCCAGAGAGAGAACGCACTCGATATTGATGCAGTAATCACGCTTGGCGATTCTGGGCGACTGCAGCGCGGGATAGGCCCCAAGGCTCGACCCCGCCGCCAGCACCGTTGACGGGAAGACGCCGCAGTCCGCCGCCGCCTCGTCCAGGATGCGCAGGCCCTTGCGGCAGCAGCCCTCCATGTCCGGCAGATCGTTTCGCCGCAGGAAGACCGCCAGGGTGTTCGGCGCGGGGTTTGCGAGGTAATAATACAGGAACTCGGTATACAGCTCCGTGTCCCGCCCGCCGGGGAAATAGAGGAAAAAGCGGGTATCTGCGTTTGGGTTTTCCGGGAAGATAATGTACGCCTCGTCGGTGCGGTAGGTCTCGAGATAAAAGGGATTGCCGAAGCGGCGGGACAGATCGTTGAGCTTGACGCGGTTCTTGTCCGCCTGCTGCACCAGGGCTTTGTCCGCCCTTTTGAGAAGCTTCGCGCTGTCCTTGTAGTCGTTGCAGACCCACCAGAGGGTGCAGGCCTGCTTCAAGTCCCCCTCCCGCGCAAGCACCAGCGCCCGGTCATAGAGCGCCGGGATCAGCGCCTCCTGCGCTTCCCGCACACCGGGATAGTTTCCTAAAGTTATGTAAACTTCCCTTGCCTTCTCCGGCTGTCCGTTCGCAGCGAAATCCTCCGCGCGGAGAAAGGCGCATTTTTTTAGGAGCTCGGTGCTGTCCTCATAGGGGTCGAGCTCGGAGAGGATCGCCTCGGCGGCGCTGTAGTCACCCGCGTCCAGCAATTGTTTTGCTTCCTCATAGCGGGCGTCGTTCAGGCGCTCCGTGCAGAGCGCAGCGCAGGATTCGTCGCCGAGTTGGAGATACAGCTCCCTTGCCTCGGCATAAGCGCCGGCTTCAAAGAGGCGCTCGGCCTCATCGTACCGCGCCTGTCCCTGATACAGGCGCACGCCCAGCACCGCGCCGAACATGATGAAGATCGTAAATGCAGTAAGAAGCAAGCCCTTTGTTTTCAACGTACTCTCCTTTTGCTTTGTCCGCTTCTCTCTGTCTTGTTGCTGAAAAGCCGCCCGACGGGCGGCTTTTTCTCTTACTCCGTAAAGTGGATGTGGTTGTTGATGTGGTCCTCGCAGAAGCAATGGTAGCCCACGCAGCGGGAGCAGTAGCGGAACTCAAGGTTCGGGTACTCCGTATCGGTCCTGCCGCAGACGGCGCACTTGTGGGTGTAGAGCTTCTCGCGCTGCTCATAACGGATGCGGGCCGACTCCCGCTTAAAGTTGATGGCGCTCTTGCTCTGGCGGCGCGGCAGCATGTTTCTGAGTTCACCGCCGCAGAAAATGAGGACGTTCAGCACCGCCACCACCGGCAGGAGATTTTCCGGGAAGGGTGTGGTGACCACCGACAGCACGAAGAAGGCCAAGTCCACCAGGGCCAGAACCTTCATCTTGACGGGGATGATGAACATGAACAGCACCTGCATGTCCGGGAACAGCGCCGCGAAGGAGAAGAACATGGACAGAAAGATATAGGTGGAGCTCAGGCTCACGGAGCGGCCGGTGATGAAGTAGATCGCAAAGCCGTAAAGGATCGTGAGGATGACGCCGGTGAAAAAGTAGATGGTGAACTGGCCGGTGCCCCACTGGTTTTCCAGGGTCGAGCCGATCCAATAATAGAAGTAGAAAGCGATGAAGGCCAGCACCCCGGTGGAGGGCGGGATGAACACAAAGCTGATAAGCCGCCAGATCTGCCCGCGCAGGATGAGCGCCGGGTTAAAAAGCAGGTAGTTCATCAGAACCGGGTTCACCGCGCCCATCAGCCAGAACACGGCGTTTGCGATCACGATATAGCGCATCAGGTTCGGGATGCCGAAGCCCGGATGTTTGTAGCAGAATTCCTCGATTTTTCTTCTCGGGTCTTTCATGGGATAACTCCTGTATCAGTAAGATTGCTTAACACTATATTCTTTTCAAAAGTAGATGTCTATAGAATTTTGTAAATTCGTGCGTTTTACGGGATCTCGGGCAGGGCGCTTTGCTCCATGGCGGCGTTAAGTGCATCCACCGCATTCTGCGCCGACTGCACGGCGCCGACCATTGTCTGTTCCGTATCTTGGCCGGGGACGGAGATCGGGCTTTGCAGTTGCTTTGCAAGCAGAAAAGCCACCAGCAGGGCGACGATCAGGATGATGATAAATCCAAGTCCGCTGCGTCTCATATCTCGGTACTCCTTTTTCAGATTGTCCACATTGTACCAGAGTCGAGTCCAATGTGCAAGGACAACACCCTCCCTATAAAATTTTGTAAAATTGCAAACTGGGTCTTTCAAAAAAAGAGAGGGTATGATAATATGTAAACTAAGTAACTATGTGTGAGGTTTGAAACGTGGAGAAAGAAAAAGAAAACGGCCGCGAGGCCATTGAAAACGATATCATTGAGGGCCGCAACGCGGTCATTGAGGCCCTTCGCGCGGGCCGCGCCATCGACAAGATCTTTATCGCCAAGGGCGATGTGGACAAGACGCTGGGACATATTGCATCCAAAGCGCGGGAGCAGGGCGTGGTGGTGGTCGAAGCCGACCGCCGCAAGCTCGACTTCATGAGCCGTACCAAGGCCCACCAGGGCGTCATCGCGCTGGTGGCTCTGCAGGAATACTGCGAAATCAAAGACATTCTATCCCTGGCGCAGGAGCGGGGCGAGGCCCCCTTCGTCATCGTCTGCGACGAGATCAGCGACCCCCACAATCTGGGCGCCATCATCCGCTCTGCCGAGTGTGTAGGCGCCCACGGCGTCGTGATCCCCAAGCGCCGCAGCGCGGGGCTGACCGCCATTGTGGGCAAAGCCTCCGCGGGAGCTGCCGAGTACATGTCCATTGCCAGGGTTGCGAACATCTCCGCCGCGCTCAAAGAACTCAAGGAGGCGGGGCTCTGGGTCTACGGTACAGCGGCGGACGGAGCCTCCGGTCTCTGGACCACCGACCTCACCGGGCCCATTGCGCTGGTGATCGGCTCCGAGGGCGACGGCATGAGCCGCCTTGTGCGCGAAAGCTGCGACTTTGTGCTGAGCCTGCCGATGAAGGGAAAGCTCAACTCCCTCAACGCATCCGCAGCGGCGGCAGTCACCATGTACGAGGTATTGCGCCAGCGGAGCAAATAAGCTTATTTCAATAGACCCCTAAAGAAAAAGGTGGGTTTCCATATGGATGATTTTGACAGAATCAACAATCTGAACATAGACGATAGAAGCGACGACGATCTCCCCGACCTGCCGACGGGGCGCGGCGACTACGCGCCCGACGAGACTGAGCAGGACGCCTACCTCCACCCGCAGGACATGGATCTGGACGAATACCTGTCCTATGATGAGTATGAGCAGCAGGACGAGGCGGAGCCCGAGCCCCAGCCTCGGCGTGAGGCGGAGAGTCCGAAAAAATCCGGCGGGCTGTTCGGCTTTCTGAAAAAGCGCGGGACACCGGTGCAGGACGTGCAGGAGGCCGCGCCCGTGGAGACAGGCGGCTATTATCCCGACAGCGACCCCAACGCCGTCGACTACCCGGACGAGGCGAGCTATTCCTATGAGGGCGGCGAGACCGCTTATGATGCCGACCGGGGCCAGCTCTACGCCACCCACAGCGGAGCGCGCGGCCGGGCCGAGCGTGAGGCGCGGGATCTGATTGCGTCTTTGCAGGCGGAGTCCGGCGCAGAGGCGCGCGACCGGAGACTTGCCGAGGACTACCGGGTAGACCTGGAGGAGCTGCTGGGCATCCAGAACGAAGAGGGCGAAGATATCCGTCCCCTCCCCCAGGCGGCAAAGCCCGAAGCCGAGGATGAATACCACTTTGATCTCGATGAAGCGCTGGATATTGACGCCGACGTCAAGCGGTATACTGGAAAGCACTCCGCCCCCGCCTATATCCCGGACGCAAAGGAGCCGGAGATCGACGAGCGTTTCAATCTCGGCGGGCAGAATACCCAGAAAACCATGGCCTACGGCGATACCGAGGTGGATATGAGCGCGGACGAGGACTATATCCCCGCCCAGCAGACGGAATACAGCCCCTCCCAGTGGACGCCGGACTATGACGATCCTCTGGCCGAGCGCCAGGACACCGAGGAACCGCCGCGCAAGCAGCACAAGAGCTTCTTCGCACGGCGCCGCCGCGCCGAACAATTGGCACAGGAGGCACAGGCGCAGGAAGCCGAAGCTCCCGCCGCCGATGACGCCGAAGAACTCAGCGACACCGCCGCCGGTCCTGCGATCTATGCGGTGGACGCCGCTTACCGGGACGATCCCGACTACGTTATGGCGCCGGAGAGCATCGACAACACCGATGCGGACGCCGATGACGACGACTTTGACGATTACGACGACGAGGGCAGCCGGAAATATCGGGAGTCCGAGCTTTACGCGCCGCCCAGCTTCAAGGAATACCTGTTGTCGATCCTGGCCTCGGTGTGGCTCAAGCTGCGCGGAACCGTGCGCGGGCGCACCGCCGAGACCATGAACGACATCGAAGAGGATCTGGGCGACGAGCTGAGCCCGGCGGAGGCCTCGAAATACTACGGCTCCTTCCTGCGCTCGATGAAGTACCGCCTTCGCGTGAGCGGCTTTGTGCTGGCGCTGCTGCTGTACATATCTCTCGAAATGCCGGTGCCGGGGATGATGCGTTCGCTGGAAGTTTCGGCGGCGTTCTGCTTCGGCCTGCAGGCTGTGATCCTGCTGCTGGCGCTGGACGTGGTGACAAACGGGCTCATGAACGCTCTGCGCCTGCACTTCGGGGCGGACAGCCTTGCGCTGGTGTCGTGCCTCTTTACGGGGATCGACGCGCTGATCGTCGCGCTGTCTGATACAAGTGCGCCGCATATGCCGCTGTGCGCCATATCTTCGGCGGCGGTGGTGGGGCTGCTGCTATCGTCCTATCTCTCCGCCCGCGGCCTGCGCAAGGCCACGCGCGTGCCCGCCATCGGCAAGCACTTCTTTGCCGTCACCGCCGAGAACACGCTGGAAAAGGATCAGATCACGCTCTTAAAATCCCTGCGCTCGGTGCGCGGCTTCGTGCGCCGGACCGAGGAGGCGGGGCCGGATGAGACACTGTACGCCAAGCTTTCCCCCATCCTGTTCGTGCTGGCGCTGCTGCTGTCGCTGATCGTCACGGTGGTCAAGAAGAGCTATCCCGAGTTTATCTACATTTTCTCCGCCCAGCTCGTGCTGACGGTCCCCTTCGGGGCGCTGCTCTCCTTCTCGCTTCCCTTCTTCCTGGGCTCGACGCGCATCTTCAAATTCGGCGCGGCAATCGCTGGCTGGTCGGGTCTCTGCGACATAGGCACCAGCAAAAACCTCATCGTCACCGACCGCGATCTCTTCCCGGAAAGCGCCGTGTCCATCGACAGTGTGCGCATCTTCGCCGACGAGGACGCGCAGAAGGTCATCTCCTACGCCGGCTCCATGATGCAGGCCTCCGGCTGCTGCGCCGCGGGCTGCTTCGGGGAGCTCATGCGCGAGACCGACTCCCCCGCCCGCACCATCGACGGCTTTGAGGTCATGCCCGGCGGCGGCCTGAAGGGCGTTATCGAGGGACACATCGTCCTGTGCGGCAGCACGGATCTGATGCGGCTGATGAACGTGCGCATCCCCTTCCGCCTCACCGACAAGACAACTGTCCTGCTGGCCATCGACGGCATCCTCTACGGCATCTTCTCCCTCAAGTACGAGGGACAGCCGCAGATCCGCCGGGCGCTTTCGGACCTGGTACGCACGGCGCACCCGCCGGTGTTCGCGGTGCGCGACTTCAACGTCAACCCCGAGATGCTGCACAACACCTTCGACCTGGCCACCGACGGCTACGACTTCCCGCCCTACGTGGAGCGCTTCCGCCTGTCCGAGCCTTCGGAGGATGTGAAGGACGAACGCATCACCGCCATCCTCTGCAACGAGGGTCTTGCCCCGCTGACAAGCGTGGCGGATATCGGACGGAGCATGTATCTGGCGACCAACATCAATCTCGTGCTGAATCTGCTTGCCTCCATCCTCGGCGTGGCGCTGGTGTTCGTGCGCTTTCTCACCACGGGCGCAAACCCGCTCGCGCACCTGTTTCTCTATATGGCCTTCTGCACGCTGCCGGTGCTGCTGGTGAGCTTCTTTGTGAGTGTGAAACGATAAAATCTTATATGTGCGACAGTGCCCCGGGTTTCGGGAGGCGCTGCTGCTTGACAAAGCGGTGCTTTGCGCTTTTAATAACTGTGAAGAGCAAACCACGCACACGGTTAGCTCCTTGCAGTTTAGGCCATATGTGCTTAAAGCCACAAAAACAGCCGTCACTTTAAGGGAGTGGCGGTTGTCTTTTTATTTAAATATGAAGCGCCTCCCGCACGCGACCGATCGTCCCCGGTATTTTTCTTTGAAATTTGCTCTTGCCAAGGAAAGCCGCATAGTATATAATAAATCGATTGCAAATTGATCGCCAAAGATCACAGATTTATTCTTTGCATATACTTCAACAGAGAGGAAACGACACATGGAAACGAAAAACATTCGCAACATCTGCCTGATCGGCCACGGCAACAACGGCAAGACCAGCCTTGCTGAGAGCATGCTGTACTGCACCGGCGCCATCGACCGTATGGGCAAGGTCGCCGACGGCACCACCGTATGCGACTACGACGCTGAGGAAACCGCCCGCCAGATCACCATTGCCACCTCCATCGCCCCGGTGAACTTCGCAGGCAACAAGATCAACGTCCTCGACTGCCCCGGCTACTTCGACTTCGTGGGCGACGTGCTCTGCGCTCTGCGCGCTGTGGAGTGCGGCATGATCGTCACCTCCGCCAAGGATACGGCAGAGTCCCTGCCCGTCGGCGGCCAGAGAAGCTGGAACTACCTGAAGAACGCGAAGCTGCCCGTCATGTTCTGCATCTCCAAGTGCAATGAGGAGCACGGCGATTACTTCAAGGCCCTCGAGACCCTCAAGGGCAAGTACGGCTCCATCATCTGCCCCGTCACCATCCCCACCTCCGACGGCACCGGCGTCATCGACCTCGTGCACAACATCGCCTACATCACCAAGGGCAGCAAGGTCGAGAAGACCGCTGTCCCCGCAGCCGATGCAGGCCATGTGGAAGACCTCCGCGCAGAGCTCATGGAAGCCGCCGCAGGCGCTACCGAGGAGCTCATGGAGAAGTTCTTCGAGACCATGGAGCTCGAAGAGGCCGACATCATCGAAGGCCTCAAGGTGGGCGTGAAGGAGCGCGCGGTCGTCCCCGTGTTCGCCTCCGATGCCATGACCAATGTCGGCACCATCGCCATGCTCCAGGGCATTGCCGATTACTGCCCCGCTCCCGAGGCCAAGAACGACGGCGTGCTGGGCTTTGTGTTCAAGACCGTGTCCGACAAGTTCGGCAAGTACAGCTTCGTGAAGGTCCTCTCCGGCAAGATCACCGCGGGCATGTCCCTGCGCAACGTCCGCGCCTCCTCCAACGATAAGCTCGGCCGTATGTACACCATGTGCGGCAAGAAGAGCACCGAGGTCACCGAGGCCTGCTGCGGCGACATCGTGGCCATCGGCAAGATGGACTGGAAGACCGGCGACACCGTCACCGA
>Ga0247608_10006356_pt1 | contig 12455 bp, 11 predicted proteins | sample 176DNAGHGlowgp2_FD_193490 | JGI IMG/M metagenome (GOLD analysis project Ga0247608, IMG submission 193490) | Sheep rumen microbial communities from Palmerston North, Manawatu-Wanganui, New Zealand - 1766 DNA GHGlow gp2 | ecosystem: Host-associated > Mammals > Digestive system > Stomach > Rumen ... | reverse complement strand
GGTCCAGTTCCTTTCTCGATGCTTCAATATCCTCTTCCATCAGCTGGTTGAGAAAATCCCGCCGCAGGGTAATATTCAGCTGTTCCTGAAGATCCGTTTCTTTCTGCTCCGCCTGCTGTTTCTTTTCTTCCAGCACACCGGTTTCTTTTTCATTCCTGTTACGCAGGGTTTCCTTTTTCCTCAGCAGTTCCTGCAGATCCCTGCCGGAGGATTCTGCCTGAGCGATCCGGTTCTGAAGCTCTGTCTCTTTTTCTTTCAGGGCTGTGATCTCTTCCTCATATCTTTGATAGAGGGTTGCGGAAATCCGGGTCATCAGCTGCTTCTCCTGTGACTGCTCAAGTCCGCGGTACTGCTCCTGCAGAGCGTCAATACGTCCTTTGACGGTCTCTATTTCATCATAAATCTGACGGGCATACAGAGCGCTGCGCCGGTTTCTGATCTCTTCTTCCGCTTCTTTCGCGGTATGCAGGGCATTTTCCACTTCCTGAAGGGTTTCTTCCCCATGTGACAGAGCAATCCTTGCCTGGTTGTATTCATGGGAAACGCGTTCCCTGTGAATCTTTTCCAGCCCGGCCTGCAGATGCTCCATCTGCTTTGAAAGCTCTTCACCGGCAGTCTGCAGTTCCTGTGTCTTCCGTACTGCTGCAGAAAGCAGACCGGACAGATCCGCGATGGTCTTTTCATGCGCCTGCTTTTTTTCCGCCAGCACATCCAGCAGGCTGCTTTCCTCTTCTCTGTCTTTCAGAAAGGAAACAAGCAGATCCCGCATGGCCCGGCTTTCCTTCTGCTCAGCCATCTTTTCAACATTGTCTTTCAGCTGTGTCCGCAGAAAGGATTTATTGTCTCCCGTCCGGGAAAGATGGGTTTCGATATTTGGAAGGAGATATCCATTGATCAGCTGATCTTCGGTTTTATAGTTTTTCAGAAAAGCGCTGAACGGATCCTCTGCCTCTATCATTTTCCGTATGATTTCATTCCATGTGTTCACAGAAATGCCGAATTCTTCCAGCTTCTGATGATATTTCTTCCGGTCCTGAGACTGGTAGTAGAAGATTTCCGGATAATTGACGGAGAGGTTACGGTACTTGTTCTGTGAAACCGTATAGGATTCGATTTCCAGAATTCCGCTTTCATGTTCCACATTGGGAAGATGATCAATCGAAAGATGCCTGGAATCATTGGAGACAAAGGTAAAGAAATAAACGGTCGCGTTGTTTTCATCCCTCGCTTCGCTTTTGGAGAGAAGCACTCCGGTTGTAAACAGTTCCGGCTCACTGTCTTTTGTATCAGAAAGCCATTCAATGACAGTCATGGCCGGTTTGTTTTTCAGATAGTCTTCAATCCGGTTTCCGGAAATGGTCGTATTCGGATAGACCGCCTGATAGATCAGACGCTGCAGCACCGATTTTCCGCCGCCGTTTCCCAGACGGATTTCGGTGTTGAGCCCACCATGAAAATCAAGGATCAGATCATCGATCCGCCGGTTTGCCCATCCGTAATTGATTAACCGAACTCGATTGATTCTCGGCATGTCATTCTCCCTTCATTTCTTCAAACAGGCGATGCATTTCCGCTACCCGCTCTTCCCGCAGATAATAGTTCAGAAACTTATCCGTCAGTTCCCTGGTCGGCCGGATTTCGTCTTCGACAAATGTCACAAGAGAATGGTCTTTCAGCTGATTGACGGCGCGGCGGACCGTCCCGAATTTGGTAGTGAATTCCTGTCCTTCTCCGCCATACTGCTTGTTTTTCCAGGTTTCCGCGATCCGGCTGAAATTGAAGCGGTACTGACTGTCAAAATCAAGAACCGTATCCTTTTCCTCCCTCATCCGCTGAAACAGCGCATCTATTTCCTCAATCAGATCCTTCATCTGTATGAAATCTCTCTGCTTCGGGTTACTGCTGTTCTTCCCTCCGAAAAACAGCCAGAATATCATCATCTGAATGTAGGAGACAAGAAATGCGGATTCCAGTCTGGTACCGGTTCCGAAATCCTCCCTGTATTCCCTCAGACTCATTCCAAACGTCGTATTGTCAAACGAAGGGATCAGATACACCCTGTCATTGGACGTCAGGAATTTCAGATTCATTTCTTCCTCGATCATGGCAAGCGCCTGGGCAGTATCAAAAGCCTGCAGACATTCAAACAAGGATGGATCCTCCTCCTGACGGAGCAGTCCTTTGTGATCCAGACAGTGCCGGAATATTCGCAGCGCCTGCCGCATTGCTTTTTCTTCTGTCATTTCCGGGTCTCCTTTCGGGTGACAATAACCTCGAGGGTATCCATGCCATAGGCAAGGTTTTCATCCTGTTCATTCCGCAGATAATACCGGTCTGTTCCCTTTTCCGCATTCAGCACAATCGTCCGGATATTCAATCCCGCCGGGTCAATCTGCAGAATCCTCAGCATCTGGGCAATATCAAACTCTTCTGCGGAATCATCGTATGGTTTTTCCTGAAACTCCATATGATCAAAGTCAATCGTACCAAGCGAGTAAAGATCAAGAAACATCAGGTAGAAACTCTTGGAGTCACTGAGAAACTCCGTATCGTTTTCTTCCGCAAGCCGGTCACAGAAATGTACAAATTCCCTGATCCGGAAGCGGTCATGCGTACCTGCATAGTTCAGGAAAAGAGAAAACGCTTCCTTATACAGATTCATCCGCTTCTGTTTTTCCAGAAGCCGGACATTTTCTTCCTCTTCCTCGCTGAGGATCCGTTCACTTTCAAGGTCCTCTTCTTCGAGATTTCTCTCAGGTGCGTACAGCAGTCCGGGATTGAATATCTTTTCCGTCTGCGGAAGCGTCAGCGGCCGCCGCAGAAGCAGAAACGCAGACAGCTCTTCATCATGCAGAGAAGATGCCGGCTTCAGAATGGTTTCATAATAATCATACCGGCGGAAGCTGAAGGAAGATAAAAGGCTTTCTTCCAGCATGGACTCATAAATCTTACGGACCGAATAGCGATGACTCAGAAGTTCATTTTCCGTATCCATGATTGTTTCAAGAATATCCGACATGCCCCGAAGATAATCCAGACTTTCTTCCAGCGTGCGGTCATCCTGTTCCAGCAGCTGTTCCTTCTGGCTGCTCATCTCCCGTCGGTATTCCTCTATGATGCGGATGATCTCCCGGGTCATTTCCTGTTCTGTTTCCAGGTTTTCATAGAAGGATCCGATCATTCTGCTGTAGGCATCATTTTCTACTGACCTAAGATCCCGGCGGATGGAACGGATGAACTCTTCAAACGCGGTCTGTTGCTTCCGCAGAATCTGCAGAGACTGTCTTGCCTGATGATAGGATTCCCGGTAGTTTCTTCGCTCCAGCTGCTGTTTTGTGATGAGCATGCTCACCCATCCTTCAAACTGTGTATCGATTTCCCGGGTGCGAAGCAGAAAGTCATAGCCCTGCTCACTGAGACGGTACAGCAGCACCTTGTCATCAGAAAGCCGGTCCTCAATCAGCCGGACCGTCGCTTCCTGCCAATGACCTGTTTCATGATGAAACAGCGGATAGGAAAGCACACTGCCGCCGTTTTGAAGAATATCCCGCACCATATACGAGGCAAGCATTTCAGTCTTTGAAACATCGAGAACAACGCGGTAGTATCTCAGATCATTGAACAGAAACTGACTGATCTCCCTGAGCGAACAGCCGCCGCTTTCGGAAAGCGAATATTCCATGATGAAAAGAAGCACATCATAAAACATGTGATCAAGAATGCCGGGATCCGGAAACCATCCTTCGATTTCCGTATTCCTTTTTTTCCGGTTCAGTATGGAATCCGCGCAGTATCCAAGCAGCACACGCTGATGCATTCCTTCAAGAAATGATTCCATTCTCACCTCCGCAAAGCTCCAGGTAGTCCCGCAGGGTCAGTATTTCCTGCGGAATCCTGAGATTATGAGTCAGAACGGTTCTGACGTAGGATGGATCCTCAAATATCTCCGCAAACGAAAGGTCAGGAGTTCTGGTCTTATGATCCTCTGCCGGTTCATTGGCCATAGGATCTGCCGGGGCTTTGGCAGCCATGGCCCGATACAGTTCCGGAAACGGTTCGATCGCAGCGTCCGGATTGACTTCCCGGCATTTCTCGTAAATCGCTATGCCGGCTCTGTCGATATCTCCGCAGTAAAGCACAGCAGACGGAGCCGGATTCAGGCCTTTGAAAAAATCCTGAAGGCGGGAAGCCTCCGCACAGGAATCCACCTTTCTTCCTTCGCCGTAGATAACACACATGATCTTCCGTCCGAGAAACAGACTGGTATTTTTCCGCCGCATCGCCTTCACAATGGAAACCCAGGGATCCTTGTTTTCCAGAACCAGCGCATATCCTTCCTCTGAAATCCGTTCACAGAAAAAAGGTTCATAGGTCCGGTAACAGCCCAGGTCTTCATAACAAAGACCGCATCGGTTCAGAATCCGGCAGGCGCTCTCTGACTCCAGCAGCTTTTCATTATGAAAAATCTGATAGGAACGTTCCTTGAGGGAACATTCAAAATGAAGTTCTTCCTGCTTCATCCATGTGCTGAGCGGAATCAGAACCTCCGCATCCTGAACATAATGATCCGGATGATCGCTGTAATACTCCAGCAGGGCCGGGGCCAGCCGGAGAATCTCTTCCGGATCCGCATGCGCTGTCTTTCTTTTTGGGATCACAAAATATTCCCGGTAAAAATAAGGCGCAAAGGATACCCGCCCGGAGGCTTTTACCGGCCGGATCCACCCCTTCTCCACGCATTCATTCAGGATAACGCCAAGAGAAGCGTAATCCTCATCCGGCTCCATGACATCCTTATAGGAAAACCGCTTTGCGGCCAGCAGACTGAGATCTTTCATCTTTTTCATTATAAAAGGAAAGCATCCTGCCTGAAGATGCTTTCCTCATCATTCATCCGTTTTTTGAAGCCCTGGACGCTTTTCCTTTGCGGAACATGAACATCCGGACCAGATCAATTCCGATTTTATACGGCAGCGGCCGCAGTTCTCTGTCGGCTTCCTTCAGTTTGGCGCGGATCGGAAGATTCTGGGGGCAGTGCTTCTCACACTTCCCGCACTGAATGCACTGCGTCGCAAATGCCGGCTCTCTTGTAAGACCAACAGTCTGGGCAAACTGAAAGCGCCCTTCTCTTTTGGATTCGGTATACATCGCGTTATAGCATCTGAAAATCCCCGGAATATCCACGCCTTTCGGACACGGCATGCAGTAGCGGCATCCGGTACAGCCGACTTTTTCCTTCTCTCTGATCGCTGTCTTCACGCCCTCAAGCACTTCGAAATCCGCAGGTGTCAGACTGCCGGAGGGAGCGTCTGAAGCCGTGCGGCAGTTTTCCAGAACCATTTCCTCGGAATTCATACCGGAAAGGACAACGGTTACCTCCGGCTGATTGTACAGCCATCGCAGTCCCCATTCGGCCGGACTCCAGGGTCTTCCGCTTGCACGCATGATCTTTTTCGCGTCTTCCGGCAGCATGTTCACTAGCTTTCCTCCCCGCAGCGGCTCCATGATGACAACGGGAATGCCTCTTGCGTATGCCGCTCTGAGTCCCTCCACACCAGCCTGGGTATTTTCATCCAGATAGTTGTACTGAATCTGGCACATATCCCAGTCATAGTCATTCAGAATCTTAAGGAAGTTTTCCGTATTGCCGTGATAGGAAAAACCGATATTGCGGATTGCGCCGCTTTCCTTCTTCGCTTTGATCCAGTCCAGAATCCCGACCGCCTTCAGTTTTTCCCACATCGCAATATCCGTCACATGATGCATGAGGTAGTAATCAACATAGTCTGTCTTCAGCCGGCTCAGTTCCTCATTAAAATACCGGTCAATCGCGGCTGCGTTGGAAATCATGTACTGAGGAAGCTTGGTGGCGATATGAACCTTCTGACGGATGTGATTGCGGGAGAGGATCTCTCCCAGGGCGGCCTCACTGCCGGGATAGATATAAGCCGTGTCATAGTAATTGACACCGGCATGATATGCCGCGAGAATCTCTTTTTCCGCTTTGTCGATATCGATCCCGCTTCCCTTTCTGGAAAAACGCATGCATCCATAGCCAAGAATGGACAGTGGTTCCCCGTGTTTGTCAGTTCTGTACTGCATCCTTCGCATCTCCTGTCTTCTTTTTCTCAGCATAGCACGTTCACTGCCGTCAGGTTCTGTGTCTGCCCGGTTTCTTTCAGGGGCTTTTTTCTTTGCAAGCCGGAGGATCTGTGCGAAGATAACTGCGTTTCATTAAGGAAGAAAGAGGAAACGGCTTTGATTATCAACACAGGGCAGAGAACGGATATCCCTGCATTCTATTCGGAATGGTTTGCCAACCGGCTGAAGGAAGGGTTCGTATGTGTGCGGAACCCTTTTCACATGGAACAGGTCAGCCGCTATCGTCTTGATCCATCCGTTGTAGATGTCATCGGCTTCTGTACCAAGAATCCATCCCCGATGTTTCCATATATGGATCTTCTGAAGGACTATGGTCAGTTCTGGTTCATGACAATTACGCCATATGGGCGGGACATCGAACCGAATGTACCTGACAAGCATCAGATGCTCAGGGAGTTTCAGAAGCTTTCCGGTATCGTCGGCACTTCTTCCATTGCCTGGCGGTATGATCCGATCCTTCTTTCCGACAGATACTCCATCGCCTATCATCTGCGTGCTTTTGAAACCATGGCAGCGGCGCTGCAGGGATATACCGAAACAGTTGTGATCAGCTTTATTGACCTTTATCAAAAGGTCAGAAAAAACTTCCCGGAAGCTAGACTTGTCACCGCGGAAGAACGGATCACCCTTGGAAAAGCGATCATTGAATCGGCCGCAAGACATGGAATGAGGGTGCGGACATGTGCCGAGGGAAATGAACTTGCGCCATACGGAGCGGACTGTTCCGGCTGCATGCGGATCGCGGATTATGAAAAGGCGATCGGAAAGTCTCTGAACGTTCCAAAACGCAAGGGCGCAAGAGAAGCGTGCAGCTGTTATCTTGCCTGTGATATCGGCGCCTACAGCACCTGTCAGCATTTCTGCCGCTACTGCTATGCCAACAGCGATCCTTCAAAAGTCAGGGAGAATTACGCAAAGCATGATCCCCGTTCTCCTTTTCTGATCGGTCATTATACGGAGAACGACATCATCCATGATGTCCCCCAGAAATCATGGATTGACGTACGGACTAGACTCATGGAGCCGCTGGACCTTTGAACCAATGCCATAAAGCAGGCGCAGAAACTGGACTTTGCCCGATAATCCGGTATGATAGACAGGATTGAATAAGGAGATTTTCAATATGAAGATTGCAGTAACCTATGACAAAGGAGAAGTCTTCCAGCATTTCGGACACACGGAAGCCTTTGGAATCTATGAAACCGACGGAACATCCATTCTGTCTTCTGAGATTGTTTCCACAGACGGTCAGGGGCACAGTGCCCTTTCCGCGTTTCTTGCGGGCAGGAATGTGGATGTGCTGATCTGCGGCGGCATCGGGGAAGGTGCCAGAAACGCTCTGGCAGAACAGGGAATCAAGGTCGTTGCCGGCGCATCCGGAAATGCCGATGAAGCTGTTCGGGCATATCTCAGCGGAACACTGACGGGAAGTGATGAAACCTGTGACCATCATCATGGCGGGGAAGAAGAGCACTGCGGTTCCTGTCACGAGGAAGATGAAGGCTGCGGCGGATGCGGAGGCTGTCATGGTCAGCCGACAGTCACCGGGAAAAACGTCGGGCACAAATGCACCGTGCACTACCGGGGGACTTTCAATGACGGAACACAGTTTGATTCCTCCTATGACAGAGGACAGCCGCTGGAATTTGTATGCGGTGCCGGAATGATGATTCATGGCTTTGATCAGGCTGTGGCAGACATGGAAAAAGGACAGAAGACGGACATCCATCTGCTTCCTGAAGAAGCATATGGACAGCATAATCCTCAGGCGGTTCTGATCATTCCGATCAGTCAGCTTCCCGGTTCCGAGAATCTGAATGTCGGTGAGCGGGTCGCGCTTACGGATGAGCTTGGCAGACGCTTCAATGTACTCGTCACTGAAAAGGACAGCGTCAACATCACCCTTGACGCCAATCATCCGATGGCCGGACAGGAACTGAATTTCACGATCGAACTGATTGATGTGGACTGACGGCCTGATAAAAAAATCAGCAGAACCAGCCAAAGGACAATCATTCTGCCTGTGCCTGAGTGCAGCATCTGGATCAGACTTGTTCTGATCTTTTTGTTTTCAGCCGCCGATTAAAAGAAGCTTTGCATCATATATGAAAAGCGGGTTCTCTTCCGGCCAAAAGCTCCGCGGATTCATTCCATGAAGCGATTGCGTTCCTGTTATTGGAATCCGTTTGGCTCAATCCCTTATAATGGAGACATATGATGCAGGATTCATTATTTGACAGCCGGAGTGAAACCACTCCCCTCGCGGATCGGATGCGTCCGCAGACACTGGATGATTACTGCGGCCAGAGTCATCTCATCGGGGAAGGAAAAGTACTTCGAAGAATGATCGACCGGGATGATGTTCAGTCCATGATTTTCTGGGGACCTCCGGGCGTAGGGAAAACCACTCTTGCCAATATTATCGCAAAGGCAACCAAAGCGCGGTTCATCAATTTTTCTGCTGTCACCTCCGGAATCAAGGAGATCCGGGAAGTGATGTCCAAGGCAGAGCAGAACCGTTCTCTCGGGACCAAAACCATCCTTTTTGTGGATGAGATTCACCGGTTCAACAAAGCCCAGCAGGATGCCTTTCTTCCATATGTGGAGCGAGGCTCCATTATACTGATCGGCGCGACCACGGAAAATCCGTCCTTTGAAATCAATTCCGCGCTTCTTTCCCGCTGTAAGGTATTTGTGCTCAACGCGCTTACCGTGGAGGATATCAGCGCCCTTCTGAAACGGGCCGTGGTGAGTCCATACGGATTCGGAGACTGGACCGTGGAAATCGATGACTCCATGTACGCGATCATCGCCGCCTACGCAAACGGTGACGCAAGAACTGCTCTCAACACTCTGGAAATGGTCATTGTCAACAGTGAAACAGAAATCCGTCACGCCGTTGTCACAAAGGAAATTCTTGAGCAGTGCATTTCCAGAAAATCGCTGCTGTATGACAAAAACGGAGAGGAACACTACAACCTGATCAGCGCCCTGCACAAATCCATGCGCAATTCCGATGCGGACGCGGCTGTGTACTGGCTGGCAAGAATGCTTGAGGCCGGAGAAGACCCGCTTTATATTGCCCGAAGGGTCGTGCGTTTCGCTTCGGAAGATGTGGGCATGGCGGATTCAAGAGCTCTTCAGATCGCGGTTGCGGCTTATCAGGCCTGCACCTTTCTCGGCATGCCGGAATGCAACGTGCATCTGACGCACGCTGTTGTTTTCTGTTCTCTTGCGCCAAAGTCCAATTCTCTTGAGGTCGCTTACATGAGCGCGGCGGAAGATGCGAAATCGATGCTTGATGAGCCGGTTCCCCTGCAGATCAGAAATGCGCCGACAAGACTGATGAATGAGCTCGGCTATGGGAAAGACTACATGTACGCCCATGACTATGAAGGACATATTACAGCCATGCAGTGTCTTCCGGATTCTCTTAAGGACCGGCATTATTACAACCCCAGTGATCAGGGCGTGGAAAAACGGGTCAGGGAACACAAGGACGCGATTGAAGCCTGGAAAAAGGCGAAACGACAGGAGGAAAAGAAATGAAACAGATTCTGATCATCCTTTTCCTGGCTGTCTGCAGCGCGTGTTCTGTCTCTGTTTCCTCCCCTTCCGAGTCCGTTCAATACAAACAGATTTCCCAGCAGGAAGCCGTAAAAATGATGCAGGAAATGGAAACGGTGATTGTCGATGTCAGAACCCCGGAGGAATATGCCGAAGGCCATATTCCCTTGGCCGTCAATCTTCCGCTTTCGGATGTCGTTTCTCGTTCTGAAACAGTGCTTCCGGATAAGGATGCATGTCTTCTTGTCTACTGCCGCAGCGGCAACCGCAGCAAACAGGCCAGTGAAAAGCTCGCAGAGCTCGGATACTCCAGAGTTTTTGAATTCGGCGGGATCAATACCTGGACCGGGGACATCGAAAAATAGCGTTCTTTCCCAGAAACTTCCCTTCCTTCTTTTTCAGCGCAAAGATCTGCGTGCATGCATATATCTGTTATCAAAAAATACAGGAACAGAAGAAAAAAGCCTTTCCGAATCCGACACTGTCTGAACAGTGCAGCCAGGAAGGCTTTTTTCAATCGGCAGGAATCGGCTTCAGCGATGGAAGACGTTTCAGGATCGAGGAAGCGATGATTCCGGTCGCAATGCCCGTCGGCACAGAGCCTAGCAGAAGATATGGCAGAATGGCCGCAATCCCGGGCTGCCGGTAGAAAAACATGACGACCACTGTCTGCCCGACAGAATGGGCGATCGCGCCGATGATCGAGGTAAAGAGAACCGTGCTTTCCGTGTAATCCGCGGCAGCCATGGCAAGTCCGGAAAGAAAGACGCCTCCGGCACTGATCCAGAACGTGCTTCCGAAGATGGTTCCGCGGATCAGATTGCCGATGAGCACCCGCATTGCGCTGACAATGACCATTTCCCTTCTGCCAAGGTATTTGAGTGCCAGAAGAGAGGCGATATTGGCAAGCCCGATTCTCAGAACGCCATAGATCGGTCCGATGAAAACAGATTCCGCGTAGCTGAGCACTACCGCCGCCGCACTCAGCATCGCAAGAGCGGTCAGACGACGGTTTTTTTCAATTGTCATTCCGGAGACTCCTTCAGATAGATGATGATATTGTTGGGAATGCAGGTGATCGGAAGAATGGTGTCGCTGATCCCCATCCATCCCATATTGGCGCAGACGTGATTCGGACACTTCTCATGAATGACATGCCATTTCCCTTCCTTTACCTCCACGTCCAGCCCGCCGACATCCCCGTCCACATGAAAGGTCTGATCCTTCAAAGGATCAAACTCCTGAACAATGGTGTCACCGCGCTGAACCGCAACCGTATAGCCGCTTTTCTGCGGACGCTGATGCAGGAAGAAAAGCGCCGCGGCAGCTGCCAGCACAATCACTCCGAGAATGATCCACTCGCGCTTCTTCATTTCCGCTCTCCACTTGCTTTCTTCTGAAGATGTTCCAGAATACAGTCCATCGCCTCTACATAGCCTTTCGGTCCGTGTCCGGCAATCTGAGCCAGACAGTATGGCGCTTCATAGGAAACATGGCGGAAGCTTTCGCGGGCCTGAATATCACTGATATGCACCTCCACAACCGGAATCGGCGCTATGGCATGCACCGCGTCAGCAAGCGCGATGCTGGTATGTGTATAGGCCCCGGGGTTGATCACAATCCCGTCATAGTCCTTGAAATAGGCTTCCTGAATCCAGTCGACAAGATCTCCTTCATGATTCGACTGCCGGCAGTCTGCTTCAATCTGCCGCTTCTGTGCTTCTTCCTGAATCATTCGGATGATTCCCGCAAACGACTCGGTTCCGTAAATCTCCTTTTCCCGGATGCCGACCATATTGAGATTCGGTCCGTTCAGTATCATCAGTTTTGTCATGTCTGTTAAATCTCCTTGTCAAAATATGCCCGGCGTTTTGTTGACTGAATCATCTTCTGCCGCATGCCTTCCGTATCTTCCGCTTCCAGCATGTCACAGAACTCCTCCAGTTCATGAATGAATGCGCTGATATCCTCTTTCAGATAATCCTTGTTCAGGATAAACAGTTCCGGCCACATGGTCTCATTGATCCTTGCGATTCTGGTCAGATCCCGGAAGGAATCTCCGGTATATCGCGCGAGGGAGGTGTTGTCATTGGTATTCATCAGACAGACCGCGATCACATGCGTCAGCTGAGAAAGAAAGCTGATCATACGGTCATGTTCACTTGCGCTCAGAATGGAGATCGTCCGGAATTTCATATCCTCCGCCAGAGCCTTCATCGTCTCAATGCTTTCCCGGCGGTTGGCTTCAGTTGGAACAATGATGAAGTTGGCTGCCTGAAAGCGGCCTGCATCCGCATACTGAATGCCCCGGAATTCTCTTCCCGCCATCGGATGGCAGGCCAGAAACTCCACGTCCTGACGCAGTTGGCCATTGATTCTCTCGATGATCACGCGCTTGACGCCCGTTACATCCGATAGCAGAGAACCGGACTTCAGAACGTTCTGATGTTCCTTGACCCATTCCACAAACACGCCCGGGTAAAGACACGACACCACAAGATCGCAGTTTTCAAGAAGAGATGGGTCACTTCCTCCGAAAGCGATCCATTTTTTCTCCTTTGCCCACTGCACCGAGGATTCATCCACATCGATTCCGACGATGTGATCGTAACCGGCTTCCGACAATGCCTGGGCATAACTTCCGCCAAGCACGCCGAGTCCGATAATTCCGATTTCTGACTGCTTTGTAATCATATGAGTTCCACCCTCCCTCCGGCAGTGAGATA
>Ga0247608_10006353_pt1 | contig 12462 bp, 8 predicted proteins | sample 176DNAGHGlowgp2_FD_193490 | JGI IMG/M metagenome (GOLD analysis project Ga0247608, IMG submission 193490) | Sheep rumen microbial communities from Palmerston North, Manawatu-Wanganui, New Zealand - 1766 DNA GHGlow gp2 | ecosystem: Host-associated > Mammals > Digestive system > Stomach > Rumen ... | reverse complement strand
CATCATACCACTCTCTAAGTTCATCCATAGATAATTTATCTTGTTTTTTACATAAATTCTCTACTTCTTCAGTTGTAAAACCATAAAAACTATAATATTCAATATCATTTAAAAATGTACATTCATCGAACATATTTAACGCTGAACTAGTACTATATTTTGCTATTGGAAGAACTCCTGTCATATAGCATAAGTCAACATATGATTTATCTTTAAGTAGATTTTTTAAAAATAACAAAAATTTTTCTCTATCTTGTTCAGTAAAAAGATTGTTATTATAAATATAATCCCATTCATCGATGATAAATATAAATCCTTCACCAGTTTTAGAATATATCTGTTCTAATATATCAGGTATTTCTCTTTTAATTTCAATATCAGGCCAAAGTTCTTTTATATCATCAATAATTCCAGATGTATAATAGTTTATATAATCTTTATAATTATCATTAATTCCTGCATTATTGTTAAAAGTTATATATATAACATTATGTTTATTTAGATGTTTTTCATATGAATTACATTTTGAAATATTTAATTTATCAAATATTTCTTTACTATTTACATTTTTAGAATAATAGGTTTCTAACATCATTGCATTTATCGTTTTTCCGAATCTCCTTGGACGTGTAATACAAAGATATTTACCAATTTTATTAATTTGTTTATTTAAATTTTCAATGATTTCAGATTTATCTACAAAATAATCACTATTAAAAGCTTCTGTAAAGGAATTTTTTAAGATTTTTTTATTTATAAAATATGTCATCTTATTAGTTGAAAGCTAATAAATTTTTATAAAATGAAATAAAATATGCAAAAATAAGTTGTTTATGGATTTAGTTTATGTGTTTTTTTATGACTAAAAACTAAAATCTTTTAAATTTTAGTTTTTAGTTATTTTATTTATTCATCATAAAATTTTCCATTGTACCATTCAAATATTTTGGCTTTAGTTATATTTGTGTGTTATAAAAAAATATTTTAAATTCAATAAATATTGTAAAATAATTAATATCGAAATTCTTAAAATTTAATAAGTTACAAGAAGAACCAAACTGATATTATTGGTAAAAATTTAATAAAAATCATATAATTATTAAAATTTATTTTTCACAATATAAAAAACCTTTAAAAAACAATAAAATCAAAGATTTTTAAATAAATAAGTGCGGAGTTATGGCTATATTTTAATTTTTTTATCGTATTTTAACACGATTTTTTATACGAAAAATACATTATTAAATTCAAAAAGTAGTCAATATCTTTAAATCCACGAGCACGATTATAATATAAATTTATATTTCGATTATTGCCTTCAATAAAACCATTTGAAATATCAAAAAGTGCACTATTTGGTAAAGTTTCAATATATTTACAGTTAAATTTATAAAATCTTCGTAATTCAGGAATCGTCGAATTTTTGCATTTTTCAAATAAAATTAACCATTCTTTTTTACAATATTCATAATCTTTAGAATCTAATAATTCATCGATTTTATATTTAATTTCAACTATTTCTTTGATATTTTCTGAATTTTCACTAACAAAATCTATTATTTTTTTATCATCTTCATTAATATTTTTACGATTTTTACGTAATAAAAATTTACAAATAGTCGTTTTTTGATTAATTTCAATAAGGTCTTCTAATGTTTCTTTTGAAATTTCATCAAAATTTTCTTTGTTTTTGGTGTTTTTATTCATGATTTTTATCGATTTTTTTTGTTTTTTTATTTCATTTTCAAATATTTTTTTAACATATTTTTTATAAAAATTACTCGAAAAATGGAATTTATCAGTTACAATTTCTGCATTTGGAATATATTTAGAAACACCTGAATTATAGGATTTTGCCATATCTATACTTACAGGTTTTATATTTTTTATGAAATTTTCACCATAAAAATCGCAGAATTTTTTTACAGTTCCAGAATCTCTACCTTCACAATAAAAAATAACCTGTTTTTTATCAAGATCAATAAAAAAAGTATAAAATTTATCGCCTATTTTTTTCTCGTCTATAGATAATTTTTCAACAAAACAACTTTGCAATTCTTTGATTTTGTTAAAATTTGATATTTTTATATGATTTTTAAATATAGATTTTATTATCGAAAATGGCAATTTATATTTAAATTTTAAATCATTTAAAACAGTGTTTTTATTAAAATCTTCTAAAATTTGATCCTTGTAATTTTGAGTAATTCGATGATTTTCATATTGATCTTCAAATTTATCAGAAAAAGTTTTTTTACATTTTGTACATAAATATCTTGTGATTTTTATGTTAAAAACCTCTGTAAAATCGTTGATTTTTAAATTTTTTAAAAATTTTGAATAATAACCATGCATATGAATATGCTCATGATTTTCTTTACAAAATGGACAAATTTCTGGTTTTTTAGTATTCAATTTATAATATTTAACAATTATTTTATTCTTAGAATCTATTTTGTCAGAACAAATTTTCTTTAAATTTTTATAATTTTTATTCAAAATATTTAGCTGTAAAGTAGTCATATGGTTTTTAAATGGCTATAAATAAATTCTTTTTAAAAGAATTTATTTATTATATTTTTTTCACACACCATTTATTCTAAAGCCCAAATTGTTTATTACAAATATCAACGGAATGTTTAAAGAATCTATTAGTAATGTTGAAGGGGATAAGGAAAAAATTTTAAATAATGTTTATGATAATAGAAATTTGCAATTGGTTTTAAAAACTACTAGTATAGTAAGAATTAGTTTTGATAATCGGTATTATAAATTAAATAACAATTTTCAAAATAAATTAAATGCTGTAAATTATGAAATTAAAAGTTATTTTAATGTAGGACAGATAAAATCTTTAATGATAAAAAAAGGTTTTAAAAAAGATGAAATTAGTATTAAGGATGATGAAGGTAATGAATATGAAGATAATATTATTCCTAATTGTGCTTATATTGATGTTCAATATAAAGATGATATTAAAAATTATTTAGAATCAAAAACTGTAAAAATAGAATTTTTGGCTGTATCTGGTCTTGTTCTTGATAGAGAAAAAGATTATGTTATAGATTTTTTTAAAGATAATATTACTAAAGATACAAAAATATTAAAATTTATAACAGATAAATTTAAAAAATTATTAGACAAGAATTGTAAAATAAAATATTTTAATTTTAATGAAAAAAAAATTTATGATGTAAATGAAAATGATAAATTTGAAGATGGAGATATAATTATAATTACAATAAATGAAGAAATATCTGGTTTCACTAAGAAATATATAGAAAAAAATAAAATTAATATAATTTTTGAAGTAAATGACACATCTAAATATGTATTTACATCAGATATGAATAATATTAGTAGTTTAGAAATTGAAAAAGGAAAGACATATAAAGATTTAATAACCGAAATAAATAAACATCTTAAAAAAGAAATAAAAACAGGATTTAAAATTTATAAAAATAATAAAAAAACAGAATTTAAATCTGGTAAAATAGAAAATGGTGTAACTTATATTGTTGTTTTTGATAAAGAAGCAACTGATTTTGTTAAAGAAAAAGAAAAGGATAAATTATATATAAATATTAAATTTGAGGTTAAAGATAGTGAAAATTATGTTTTAAATTCTATTTTAGATATAAATAATTTAGGAATTGAAAAAGGAAAGGCATATGGTGATTTAATAACCGAAATAAATAAACATCTTAAAAAAGAAATAAAAACTGGATTTAAAATTTATAAAAATGCTAAAGATTCAGAATTTACAGTTGGTAATTTAGAAGATGGTGTAACTTATATTGTTGTTTTTGATGAAACTGCAACTGATTTTGTTAAAGAAAAAGAAAATGATAAATTATATATAAATCTTAAATTTGAGGTTACTGATAATACAAAATTTAAATTAAGACAAGATGTTACAGATAATACAACTGGTATTAAAGTTGATAAAGGCAAAGATTATAATGAATTATTGAATATAATTAAACAACATTTAGGTGGTAGAGATTTAAAAAAAGGATTTAAAATTTATAAAAATAATAAAAATACAGAATTTAATTCTGGTGAAATAGAAAATGGTGTAACTTATATTGTTGTTTTTGATGAAACTGCAACTGATTTTGTAGAACAAAAAAAAGAAGATAAAAAAGATGAAGAACAAAATATAGACGAAAATAAAACAAATACTGGAAAAAACACAAGTAATGAAGATAACACAAATGAAGAAAATATTAAAAAAGGTAAAAAATATTGTAATTCTAACAGAAAATGTAGTAAAAAATAAAAATATTATATAAATTTTAGTATTGTAACATTGATGTGTTTTATATTTTATAAAAATAATTTTCCAACTTACTTTAAAAGTAACAAACCAACGTGACGTTGGATCCAGGATGTTTCTATATTCATAGAAACGACCAACCTAATGTTGGATATAGGATGTTTCTATATTCATAGAAACGAATATATAACTAATTTTTATATATCATCTATTAAAATACACTATGTATTCGTATTTACGAATGTAAATACATCCTATGGTCCAGGACTTAGTCATGGTACTTTTAAAGTAGGTCTCAAACGTCTCACTGACTTTTTGTAAAAAGTTAGCCAAAAACCAACGTGACGTTAGATCCAACATTAATATATAATGTATTTTAATAGATAATTTATTAAATTTCGTTATATATTCTTTGTTTCGACCATCTGTCGAAACGTAAAAATTTTTGTCAAACTTTTTATAAAAAGTTTGTGAGGCGTTTGAGAACAAGTTGCTTACTTTCTAAGTAAGTAGTAAAAATATGTAAAATATATATATTAAATATTTATTTCAGTAATTTTTTTAGTTTCAAAATATTCTTCATTAAATATATCTTTTATTAATTTACTTTTACAATTATTATAATCATCACTAATTCCATTTAAATATATTATTTTTGTTCCGTGTTTCGTTAAACTTTTTATCATTTTTAAAAATATATCTACTTTAGAAACACCTCTTCCTAATATAATATCATATTTTTCTTTTAAATCTTCTGACCTACAACATTTAGTTTCGACATTTTTTAAACCTAACTTATCAACAATAATATTAACAGAATTGATTTTTTTATGTATAGAATCTATAAGTGTAAATTTTATATCTTTAAAATATATTGCTAAAGGTATTCCAGGAAAACCACCACCAGTACCTACATCGATAATATTATCTTTAGAACTAAAATGACAATATTTTACTATAGATAATGAATGTAAAATATGATGTAAATATAAATTATCAATATCTTTTCTTGATATTAAATTAACATTTTTATTTATCTCTCTATAAATTTCTCCGGCTTTTTTAAATAACTCTATCTGTTCATCACTTAACTCCTTAAAATATTTCAACAAAACATCAACATTATCTTCCATTATATTATATATACTAATTAATATTTATCTATTTAACCACCAATCTAAGATTGGATCTTCGAAACTTTCTGTAGAAAGTTTCACAAAGACTTCTACTTTCTAAGAAAGTAGCAAAGGTACGTTTCGACAGATGGTCGAAACAAAGAATACATTATGAAATTTATATAATGTATTTTAATAGATAATGTATTAATATTAGTCATGTATTATTGTTTTTGCGAATGCAAAAACGTAAAAGTTTTTGGCTGACTTTTTACAAAAAGTCAGTGAGGCGTATGAGACTTACTTTAAAAGTAAGCAACTTTATTTAATGTTTATATTAAAGCCGCTTCGGCGTTTGACCTACTTTAAAAGTAGGCAAGTAATATGAGATTTATATATTAAGGCGGTTCGCCGATTGAGAACGAGTTGGTTACTTTTAAAGTAACTAGTTGCCACGAGTGAAAGTTTTATCGATATATTCACGAAGTTTATCACATTCATCTAATTTTTTTATATTAGATATAGCTTTTTCTTTTATCTGCCTTACTCTTTCTCTTGTTAGGTTTAATATAGAACCTATTTCATCCAATGTCATCATCTTACATGGTGGAAAACCGAAATAATACCTAATAACATCTTCTTCTACTTTATCTAGCTTTGATAATATTGAATTTATCTCTTCAGTAAAAGAATCTAAATCTTTTTTTTCTGTCATCAAGTTATCATTTTCATCAGCTAATATATCAACAAAACTATAACTATCATCATCTTTAGGAGCAGAATCAGCATATAATGGAAATTTATAAGTATCTATAACACTCATAACTTCATCTATATTCATTTTTAACTCTTGAGATAGTTCATATATTGTTGGTTCACGCCTGTTTTTTTGTTGTAATTTATTTCTAGCAACGACAAACCTATTAAGATTGTTTACTTTATTTAAAGGTAATCTAACTACTCTACTACATTCTGATAAAGCTTGTGATATAGACTGCCTTATCCACCATACAGCATAAGATATAAACTTAATACCTCTCGTTTCATCATATTTATAAACACCTTTTATAAGTCCTAGATTACCTTCATTAACAAGATCATCAATAGATAATCCACGACCATTATATTGTTTTGCTATGGAAATAACGAACCTTAAGTTACATTTTATCAACTTTTCAACAGCAGCTTTATCACCATTTTTTATTCTTTTAGCTAATTCTATCTCTTCTTCTTCTGTTAAAGTATCTTCATTATTTATTTCTCTAAGATATTTAGTAAGTGTTTCACTACTTTTCGAACTAGGTTTCTTTTTTTTATTTTTTTTAGACATCTATCTCTTAGTAAGTCGCTAATGATTTTTAACAAAATAAGTAAAAAAATATATATGAAAAATAAAAATTTTTTTTTTCTTTTAAAGAAATTGATTATTTTACTATTAATATTTAACATATCTATATGCGTTTACAACTATTCAATTACAAGTTACCACAAGAACTAATTGCTCAATATCCTCCAAAAAGAAGAAGTGATGCAAGATTAATGGTTGTTCATAGAGATACAGGTCTAATAGAACATAAAAAATTCATTGATATTATAGATTATGTTAACCCTGAAGATGTTTTTATGGTTAATGACTCTTACATGTTAAATAATCTTATATTTGGTCAAAAACAAAATTCATCAGTACAAATATGCGTTTATCTTTTAAGAGAAGTAGATGTTGATAATTATATTTGGGATATTGAAGCAGATCCAGCAAGAAAAGTAAGAGTAGGTAATAAATTATATTTTAAAGACCTTGATGCTATAGGTGAGATAATAGATAACACTTCAGTAAGAGGTAGAATGATAAAATTTATAACAAATAAATCTACAGAAGAATTTAGAAAAGATATAGTAAATAAAGGTTTAACAAGATTACCTAAATATATTAAAAGATTTCCAAATGCTGATGATTTAAAATATACTAAGAGTTTTTTTGCTAAAAAAACAGGATCTATAAATCATGTTATGGGTGGATTACATTTTGATGAAAAACTAGTATTACAAATGAAAATAAAAGGTGTTCATATTGAAAGTTTAACATATAATATAAATGATTTTCCAACTAACAAATTTAGTACAAAAACAGTTAATAATTGTAAAAGAATACCTGAATTTTTTAATATAGATTCAGATGTTATAAAACTAATAAATGAAAGAAAAGCAAATGGTTCCAAGATATTTGCAACAGGATATTCTACTTTGATGGGTTTAGAAAATGCTTATAATCCTGCATTAGAAAAGCTATCTGATGTTAACGAAATAGTATTAAAAACAGTATTTAATAGAAATGATTTTAACGTATGTGATGGTTATCTAACTAATTTTTATGAACCAGGATCAATGTTTTTAATAGTAGATACAGCTTTCTGTGGTGAAGAACTATTAACAAAAGCTTACGAAGAAGCTATAAAAGAAAAATATAACTTTTTATTATTTGGGGATTCTCTTTTAATTATTTAGACTTTTAAATATAAATGGGAATAAATAATAATAAAATATTTTTTTTTCTCCTTTTTCTTTTTTTTATAAATGTAAAATCTAAAGATATAGAAAAAGATGATAATAACGACTATAAAATTAAGAAAAAATATAATAACATTAAATTTTTAAATAATAGTCATAAAAAAATTTTTCAAAATGATAGTTTCGGATATATTATAAATGATATATATATTGAAATAGAAAATTATAAAAATGTTAATAACAATGATATTCAAGATGATGTGTTAAAAGAAAACATATTAAACACTTTAACATTTTCAAAAGGAAGTTTCTTAAATATTAAAAATACAACAATTTCAAATAATATTAAAAGAATAAAAAGATTATTTCCTTTTATTGAAGATGTTACTTTTGAATGTAAATTAAATAATGAAAAATTAGATTTAATAATAAAAATAAAAAAATATAAAACGATAAAAAAAATTATTACAAATATTGAAAAAAATATAGAGTTAGATAAAATAAATAGTGATTTTAATAATAAATACATTACTAATAATATCATTAATGATATTAAAGATCAAGTTAAAAAAAAAATAAAAAATGTTAAATATATAAAAATTATCGATAATGAAACAGATTCTGAACAATTTTATAAGATAAAAAAAAAAGAAAAAACATTAATAATTAACAATGTTGATTTCATTGGTAATAAAAATATAAAAAAAAATATCATTTTAAATAAACTTACTTTAAAAGGTTTATGTCATAATAGTCTTGGTAAAAATATAATTAACGAGGTAAAAAATACTGATTTAAACAATATAAAATTTACTGAAATAATTCAAAAACTACAAAAAGATGTATTATATTGGGTGAGTTTATATTTTAACAAAGAAGTTTTTGAAAATGATAAAAAAGAAATAATAAAATTATATCAAAGTAATGGTTATTTAGACGCAAAAATAAGTAAAATAGAAGTAAAACAAGGAAATAATAGCCAAAATAAAGATGAAGTAAAACAAGGAAAAGATAAAAGATTAATAGATATAATATATCATATTGATGAAGGTAAACAATATTTTGTTGGAAAAATAGAAATAATAGGTAATAAAAATATAAAAGAAAAGATATTATTAGATATATTGAAAATAAATTATGGATCACCATTTAATTTTACATATATTCAAGAAAAAATTTATGGTAATCCAATGAACCCTATTAGTGAATGTATAAAAAGTTTTTATGGTTCTTTAGGTTATTTAAAAACAAATATAACACTAAAAATAGATTCTATAATAGATAATCATATTAATTTAACAATAAATATTAACGAAGGTGAAATTGTTAAAATAAATAAAATAAAAATATTTGGTAATAGGTTTACTAATAATCAGATTTTTTATAGAAATTCATTATTATTTCCAGGGGATAATTATAATAACCTTAAATTTTTAGCAACACAGCAAAATATAATGCGTAATGAATTTATCAATCCACAAAAGTCTATAATAACAATAGATAACGACAACAATATTCAAATGATTGTTGAAGAAAAATTAATAATAGAACCTGTATTTAATATAAAAGCTCAAAAAGTAGATAACGACTATTGTTGTGAATGTTGTAAGTGTTGTCAAATAGCACCATCGATAACATTAGGAGCTAAATTAGGAAATCTAAACTTGAGAAAATTATTACATATTAACGATCCTAAATATTTGTTTTTAGGTAATGGTGATATGTTTAACTTAAATATAGTTTATAATCCAATAGACTCTAGGTTAGATATTGGTTTAGAAGTTACAATAAAAGAAATTACTAAAAATTTAGGAGGTGCTTTAGGATTTAACTACATATCTTTTAGAGGTGCAATAGATAATGAAGACAATAATTTTGATGAAAAAAAAGAAGATAAAAAGAAAAAGAAAATGACTTTTTGTGAAAATAAAGTAAATAAAATAAACCTCATAACTAGAGTTATTTATAGTAATTTCTCAAGAAATATATCTATAAGTTTTACACCTTTTAGTTTTAACAGTACTTTTGGTAAAAATAAATATAAAATATTTAAATGTTATCTAGATTTTCCAACTGGAATAGAATTTAGATATTCAGAAGCATCAAATAATTTCTGGAATAATAATGGTTTTGAATTTACTTCTACAATAATATTTTCAAATCCTATTATCTTTCTATTAAAAAAAATATCTGATAAAAGGTATAAATTACACAAAGACATACGTGTTTTAAATACATTTTCATTCTATAAAAGTATCATTAAAAACCTAGTATTTTCATTAAATTCTAATTTAGGGTTTAGTAAAGCTATAGAAGATAGCACAACAAATTTCTTTAAAATAAAAAAAGAAGATAACGATAATTTTGACACAAATGGTATAAAAAATATAACATTTTTATATCTAAATGGTGTTTTAGAAAATAGCAATATATTAAGAGCTATAAACAGGAGTAATTGTAATTTTGCTTTTAAATTAAACTTAGAATTAAGATATCTTTTTCTTATAACACCTGTTATAAACTCTTATATATTCTTATTTTTTAATGGTGGTAACTTATTCTTAGGGCAAGACAACAAAGACTATAAATATATCAAAAGTTTAGGTAAAAAGAACTTATTTAATCCAATAAGGTTTTATTCAATGGGAATAGGGGTAAGAATAGAACCGGAAATAATAAAAATGATAATACCTCTCTACTTTAGTATCTACTTCGACACAAAAAATAAATCTCTATCCTTCAACTTACTTAAAAAGTAACCAGGACTAAGTCCTGAACCTTAGGATGTTTCTACATTCGTAGAAACGAATATATAACAAATTTTAGTACATTATCTATTAAGTAAAATATAAAGTTAAACTTTTTGGTGTTTTTTTATCAATCTTTTTTGATAAAAAAGGTTGGTTTTTGGTTACTTTTTAAGAATAAAAAGTAACTGATCTGAATGTGAACCGTTGAATACTAATTAAAATTCTTCCAGTTAGTTTTTGGTTCTTTTCCTAAAAAGAACGAACGGAATTTTTGAACACTTTTTTTGACGTGGAAAAAAGTGTTGATTTTGCTACTTTTGTAAAAAGTAGTAATCTGTTTATATAATTTATTTAATACTTAATATAAGAAAGCCGGTTCGGCGTTTGAGAACGAATATCAAGTCTTAGACTTGTTAAAAACACTAAAATGTAGAATTGATGTTTATATTTAATTTTTATTTTATTCAATAAACAATCAATACTTTTAATTAATTTTATTCGTTATTTTTCAACATCGTCTATACTTTTAATTAATTTTATTTTGTTTTTATCAACACCATATGTATCTTTTGAAGCTCTACCATTTATTATTTTTCCTTTAAATGATCTCCTGGTATTATCATCATCTATTATTATATATTCTAACTCGTAACAACTAGATACAATAAGATCAGTATCCATATTATTAGTAATTACTAAATTATTCAAATGTAGTATTTTTAATGATGAACATGAACCAAACATTCTTCTAACTGTTATTGCATGTCCAGTATTAAAATTAGAAATATTTAAATATGTTATATTTTTATTTTGACAAAACATATCTGAAAAAGATCTAACATTTGTAGTATTTAAATTTTTTAAATCGAAATACTGCACTTTTTTACAACCATAAAACATAGCATTTAAATTCGTTAAATTATCCTTAGAATTTTCTACTTGGAAATTTATTGTTCGATTACAGTTAGCAAATAAAGCAGTTAAATTATGTATATTTCTATTTATTTTTAATCGAAATTTTGATTCACCAATACATATTGAATATTTACAAAAAATAACTGGATAATGTGAAAAATGCATATAGCAATTCTTATCTTTCTCTCTTATAGTAAGAATCCTAGGCCTAACTTCAAATTCTATTTTTTTATTATTTAAATAAAGATTATAATCTTTTGTATATTGTTTTAAATATTCTTTTGCATATTTTTCCCCAATATTTTTTTTTATAGCAATAAATTGATTATAAATATCATTTGATATTATAATATTGAATAATGGTACTTGTTTTATAAAATATTTATCATTTTCTACTGTAAAAGTAATTATTGTTCTACTACGATCAATATAATCTTCAATATCAATATTTACTTTTCCTTTTATTCTTTTATTATATTTACATATATCTAATTTTTTTTTTGTTTGTAAATTTGTAAATACTCTTTTCAGTATAAAATTAGATTTTATTTTAGATACATTACACAATTGATTGTTTTCGTTATTTTCCATACAAAATATAGATGGAGTTAATATTGGCGTTGTTACGCAATATTTTTTTAAGACTCTAAACATAGGTATCTTTTGTTTTTATTTATTTTTATGATGTAATAAGTATTTTTTTAAAAATATAACAATTATAATATTTTTAATTATAATTATTTTTTTTCCTAAAATTTTAATTAAACAAAAATATAAAATTTTGATCTAAAAATAATAACAAAACTAAACCAAACTAAGTTTGGATATACCTTCTCAAACGGCGAAGCGCCTGTTACTTTAAAAGTAACCAACCATGACTAAGTCCTGGACCTTA
>Ga0247608_10006352_pt1 | contig 12465 bp, 26 predicted proteins | sample 176DNAGHGlowgp2_FD_193490 | JGI IMG/M metagenome (GOLD analysis project Ga0247608, IMG submission 193490) | Sheep rumen microbial communities from Palmerston North, Manawatu-Wanganui, New Zealand - 1766 DNA GHGlow gp2 | ecosystem: Host-associated > Mammals > Digestive system > Stomach > Rumen ... | reverse complement strand
TATCTGTATCTTCTGCAATTATAATATAATCTATGCCTAAATTTAGATGATATTGTATGAATTCATCTAAATATAAATGTTCATCTTTAATAACAGTTAAAATACAAGATGCCATAATATTTATTATTAAATATATTGATATATTAAAAATAAATTAACAAAATTTTTAATAAAAAATAAATATATAAGATAATATTATGAAATACGTAAAAAAATTTGAAACTTCTGCTCAATTTAATAATTTCGTATTAGATTCAACTAATACTCCTAATGTAAGTTTAGTAGAAGAATTAATATCAACTACAGGAGGATTGACATTTACTCCTTATATTCAAAATATACATGATTATTCTCAAGATTATTTTACTATTGAATTATTAGATGATACTAATTCAATTCAAATTAATGTAAATGGATGGAGTAATAAAATAAGTTATTCTTTAGATAATGGAACAACATGGTCTGAACCTTCTGGTTTAATTGAATTAGAAAATATTTCTAATGGAAGTAAAATATTATTAAAAGGAAATACAGATGTATCAATGTCTAGTTCTCAGAGTCTTCTTATTGAAATACCAAATAATGAACGTTTTAATGTTGAAGGAAATATAATGTCATTATATTATGGAGATAATTTTACTGGTGTAACAACAATACCTGGTAGTTATGCATTTTATGGTTTATTTGCTAATTTAACGAGTTTAATTAACGCCGGTAATCTTATATTGCCTGCAACAACATTGGCTGATAATTGCTATGATTACATGTTTGGTGGATGTACTAATTTATTGACAGCTCCAATATTACCTGCGACAACTTTAGTTGTCGGTTGTTATAGTTATATGTTTAGCGATTGTTCATCATTAAATTATATTAAATGTTTAGCAACTGATATAAGTGCATCTGATTGTTTAACTAATTGGGTAAATGGTGTAGCATCATCAGGTACATTCGTTAAAGATTCAAGTATGAGTTCTTGGCCTACAGGAACATCTGGAATACCTACGGGCTGGACAGTACAAGATGATTAATTAATACTTAATAAATAAAAGAGGAGAATTTAATTAATTAAATTCTCCTCTTTATTGTCTTCTAAATTATTCTCTTCTATATTATCAAGATATATTTGTCTTGCATATTTAGCCATGAAATAAGCATCAGCAATATCATCTACTTTAGGTAATGATTTTGATAATTCTGGATGAATCATCTTAAACATTTCAACAATAATTTCTTTTTTACAATTTCCAATTCCTGTTGCAAATTTCTTTATATGAGTTGGAGGTGATATAAAGAATCTAATGTCTTCTTTATTTATGAACTCCTTTCGTATCATATAGTTAAGACCTGCTAAATCAAATACTGACTTAGTCCTTATTGATGATCCATAGCTAATTCCTTCTTGAACAATATATAGAACATAATTCTGTCTTCCCTGAATATTGTCATATATGCATTCTTTAATCTTGTTGACTATATCTATCATATTAATTGTCTTCCAATATTCAGAAAATAGATTATTATCTTTATATATATCTAAATCTGTTTTCTCATATAAGACATAATCAAAATTAATTAAAGTATCTTGTATAGATTGTTCTTTTTTAGTCAATTTATTTGGCTTAATTATATAATAAATGTCTTTAATTAATTTGTCTTCTTCATAAAATAATATGCATATGCCTGTACTATTCAAAGATGGATCAATTCCTGCAAATATTTCCACGTTATTAATTAAATATTTTTATAAATAATAATTGATTGTGGATAATATATAAAAATAGATAATAGTAAAAATATTATACAAACAATTATATAAAAATTCATATATTAATTATATAATCATTTCTAAGCTTCTAGATGATGTATATTATATTTTTAATAAATTATATTATTTTATAGAAACAAAGATGCTAGATGCTTTCTACAGCTATCTAGCATCATTTTTAACTATACTTTATTATTTAAATTATTTTACATATAATTATTTTTCCAAATCTATTTTATTTCCTTTTATATTAAGCCCATGCCATATTATTTCCCATTGTGCTTTTGATCTAGCTCGTACTTCAGTTTCACAATATATATTCATAAAAGCTTTCGTCAATATGTTTTCAAATTCATTCGCTTGTTTACGTGTCCAATAGTTGTTATACATCCATCGTTTATCTTCTTTAACCATTTTAATGATCTGAGAATTTCTTTTTGAATTATATCCTGCTAATCTGAACATACCAATAATTATTGAATACAATAAACTTGGAGTATCGAATATATTACTTAGATCTGATTCTGTAAGTTCTCCATTAACAAGATACTCCATAGGATAAATTTTTATTCCTGATACTGTTTGAAATTTTTTATTCATATTTTAACTAATTATTATTTTACCACTAAATACACCAATTAATAAGTTGATAAATATTGTTAACCATATCATATTATCAACGAACCTGTCCAAATGTTCATCACGTACATATTTCTCAGGATCTTTCTTAACATATTCTACAGCTATTTTAGTAGCTTCTTTATAAAAGATAATAATAAGATGTCCTATACTTAAAAATACAATTCTTACAACTAATATGATTAATACAATCTTTATTATTGTTAATGCCATAATTAAATCTTATAAGGTTTAAACCAATCTATTTTATTAAATGATTTTCTAAAATTATTTGAAAATACAGATTCGTTAGGATCAATATCTAAATCATTTTCTAACTGTTTCTTTAGTTGATTATATTGAGCCATTTGTGCATTATATTTAATTTTTGCTTCATCTTGTAATCTGCATATCATATTTCCAGTATAAGAATCAGGATTAATCAAATACCAATCACAATAAAGACTTATACATGAATCAATTTTATTAATTTCTTTAAGAGCCATTACTCTTAAGTCAATACATTGCATTTTGTTTCCATCCTTATATAATTCATAAAGAATTCCATCTGATGTATAATCTGACTTTTTAATATTTCGTAATCCTGTATCATTATAAAAACAATTTGTCTTAAGACCTTCTATTATATGTTGAGAATTTTCATTAAAAGGATCATATGTAAATCCAAATGAAAAACTTGGATTCATCATATTTTTATCTAATTCTTTTATATTAAATGATAACTGATTAAATCTTAATATAGTCTTAGTATCATTTACATAAAGTTCATATTGCTTATCTATTTTATTATTTATTGTATTCATATCTTTATGTTAGGCTTAATTTTATTTATGCCATCATATTCAACATGATTAGGTGAAATTATAAAATTGCCATCTTTATCATAATAAGCATGAGTTTCATGCCATTTTTTAGATTCTTTAGGAGTCATTGCTTTAGTTCCTTCAATATGTGCGCCTATTGTAGCATTAGCAATTCTACTAATAATATCAAATTTTGGTTTAGTTAATTCATCTACTAATAACTCTGGTATTGATTTTTCTTTATCATAATAAAAATGTTGTCTATTAATATGAAGATCATTATCTAATGCTCCACTAATTAATAGACGTCTTAAATTATGTCCTTTACGAAGTTCTTTTCCATTTGTAGTTGACATACCAACATAAATTTTTTTGCATGCTCCTTTATATCCTATTAAAATAGTATATCCAAGATCTTCTAAATCAAAAGATAAATGTCCTATATCATATGTTATTATATGTGATACATTATTTTTAATTGCTTCTTCAGTATCATAATATGAATAGCATTCTATATATCTATCTCTATCATATCCTTTATATAAATTAAAGGAATCTAATACAAATATAATTATTTTCTTATACATATTAAATAATGTTTAATCGTTTTTTAAATTCATTAGGATATTGTTCTTCCGTTTCCAAATAAAGTTTCCACCAACAAGCATCCAAAATATATGACACGCACCAATCACCATCAAATCTAACACCACGTCCAATTCCTTGTATGATTTCATTAGATGTTGTTGAGTTATACCATAATGGAAATAATTTAATCTTCTCTTTTACTAATTTGTTTGCTAAACTTGGATAAGGCACTTTCATAATGATTATGAACCTACATAAATCTCCAGGCAAGTCAATGCCTTCATTAAGTGTAGGTCCAACCAATATCGTATTTTCAGAAAATTCATGAATCTTAATACAAGTAGTCTTTTCTTTAGAACCATTATAAAGTAACATCCTTTGCTTAATGTCTAATGGTGCTTCTTGATATAACTGTTTAGCAAATGCATATGATCCTGTCTGTATTATTCCTTTTTGATCTGGAAATTTGGTCTTACATATTGAATATATGACATTCTTAAGATGCAAAAATGAATTTTCTTTTTCCCTAAATGACATCTTAAACTTATTAAGGAAATGAATAGGTGACTTTTCAAAATCAAATGTTGATGGTATTTCTGAATATGTTGATTCTTTTTCTTCAGTATATTTGAATCCCATATTCTCATCATAAGCAGCTTTACCACCAACCGTAGCAGAAAGCATTACTTTATATTCTGCTTGTGACAAAAGATATCTATAAACTATATAGTCTTCTTTTGTACATTTAAATGATATTGTTATTATTTTCTCTGTATTTGATTCTGTTATTTCTTTTAATAGATATTCTTCTCCAGCTTCAGATATAGCTCTATTAAAGTCTGACCAAAAACAGCCTTGATTACGAAACCAAGAACACGTCTTATATAATTGAATATCATTTTTAGTCAATGGAAGATTTGTCTTTCTTTTATTAGATACATATTGTTCTGCATCATTAACAACATCTAAGAATTTCTGTAATATATCTTCAAACTTATGCATTGCTGCTACATCATCTTTCTTTAATGTATTATCATTTATGAATACATTCCAGCAACTCATAAGATCATTAGTCATTGCTGATTTAGATGTATAATCATGTAATAATTGAAAGTCAGATGTTGTATTAAATAAGTCAGGATCATTTCCTTGTGCATAATCCCATAATTCACCAAGTTTATCAAAATCAGATAATTTAATTGTTGGCGAATATTGATTTTGAACTATACCAGGTATATTATGACACTCATCACAAAATAAAATATGACGAGAACTAAATATTGGCTGACCATGTGAATCTACATTAAATGAAGGATTATTCATTGTGAATAAGAATAATTGATATGTCATAAGACATACATTAGATCTTATTGCTTTTTGTCTTACTTTAATATATTCACAATTACGTGCACAATCATATCCGAAACGTTTTTGTGTATCAGGATTCATCATTGCAGCCCAAGACAAGCCACACATTCTACAATCTGCGTTTCTGATATCTTCATTATTAAGTTTACAATTATAATTTCCTGTTTGACCCTTAATTGATGCAAATTTCATTTTAGGATGCTTTATGATAAACTTATCATACTGCTCCCATAAGAATAAATCAGAAACTAATATATATGAAGTCAAATCAAAATATTCATTAAGAACCCCAGCAGATATGATATTTATTAATGATTTGCCTGATCCTGTTGGTGCTTCAATAACAATATTTTGCTTATATTTATTTACAATATTATCAACGATATCAATAATTGCTTCAAGTTGATGTACTCTAAATTTAAAGTCTTCCCCAATATTATTTTCAGTCCACTCTTTAATATAACGTTCAATTACATTTCTACTTACTACCATAAAATATACAATATATTATAGTAATATAGTTATAATCATATAATTTTTTCTATGTCTTCTTCTGAAAATGTATCTTTAATCTTAGGTTTGCGTCCTATTCCTAAATATGGGTAGTCAACCCATTCATCTTCATCTTTAAAATCTATTTCACAAGAATCATTTTTTATTTTCATATGTTATATCTGTATTTATTGTTTTCGTTATATTATTTTCATATTCTTTTTGTATAATATTCAATAATGATGTTTCTGTTGATGTTTCTTTAACCATAGTTAATATGCATTATAATATAAACAATAAGTTTCTCCAGTTTCAATATTAATGAATTTATAAAATGTTTCTCCATTATAAAGATCTTCAGCATCTGTTAAACTATAATGAGGTGTATGTTTAGCATTTTTTAATTCTTTTTCAAACTTATTATATTCTGAAGTTTTAGATAATATATAACTATTAAGACAAGCATTTTTGAATTCTTCGATATTATCGAATTTTTCTATTAATTCAACATTGCCACCATTTTCATATTCCTCATCTCCAGGTCCATATACTTCTTTAAATTTAAATAATGTTCTATATGTTGTATCATACCAATCTGTCCAATTATATGTATACCATTCACCTTCACATTCATAAGCACCCTTTCCTGCTCCACCGCAATAGAATATCTTAGCATCAGGATATTTCTTTTGCCATTCTTTTAATACATCTAAAAATTCAGGACGTTTATCTGCTTCTTTCTTAAACTTATTAATCAACTTACTTAATTCATTAAGATCATTTAAATCTAAATCTTTTAATTGGTTTTCCCAATATTTCTTTTCAAACATATAACTAATTATTTTTTGTTAATAAATTGTTTCTTATCACGTTTTGCTATCTTAATTGCAGAATTCATTTTTGATATAAGGTCTTTCTTTATATTATCTTCCAATATAAACAAATCAATATGATTCAAAATAAAATTAGCAATATCAATTGTCTCATCACATGACTGTTTATCAATTAAACTATCTGCACTTATTAAAGAAACAAGAAACATATTTCTTGTTATTTCATTTTCAAATATATAATTATAATTTAATATACGATTACAAAATTTAATAAGATTTTGGTTTTGCTCAATTTTCTTTATTATATTCTCGTTCATAATTATTAATAGTTTCTTCTAATGAATGTTCACGTGCTTCTAAATTTATAATTAATTCTTTATACTTTATAATTGAATCTTTATAATCTTTAATTGTTTTTAATTCATCTTTTAATTTTTGTATACAATTCATTTGTGCAGATTCATAATCATCATATACATATTGATTAACGAAAGCTTCATGTATATCACCTAATAAATTTTCATTAAATAATTTATCTTTATCAAGAATTCTAAACTTAATTCTTGACATTCTAAAATTCATATTATGAGCATCACCAAGATGCTCACATTTATAAACTTTATCTAATATAATATTATAGAATATATCACCTTCTTTTAAATCATTTAGCCAAACCTTCATGTTCTTCTAACCATCTATTTCTTTTTTCATCTGATAATGAAGCTAACCATTTATATTTAAGTTTGCCACAATCAAATTTATTTCCTTTACACATAAAAGACCAAGGTGCCATGCATTCTGTTACTGCATGATTATTATAAAAACCATCAAAATACCAGCAATGACTCCCATGATCTTCAAGATATTTGTTTAATGGACGATCTGTTGCTGTACGTTCTTTACGTTCTTTATTAGGATGCTTTAACTTTATTAATGTTTCAACTTCAATTGGTTGATCTGACCAATTCATTGTAAATCCTAATTCCTGAGGAGTTACCTCTTTATATGCAGTATTTAAATATTGCACAGTTAATTCATCATTAGCTTTCTGATAAAATCCAGGTTCTCCCCAGCATCGATGCCATTCATCATAAATAGGTTTTATATCAAATAAATGATATTTCCCGTCTCTATTTCTGGCTACCCACATAATATAGTACTTTCTAATATTACTGTATTGTTTTGGTTATTTTCATTTGATGTTTCAATGTTCATACTTTCATTGAAATATTCTTTACTTTGATCATCCATAGATATATATAATTATAATTTAAATTGTTTTTATAATCTTATAAATAAAATCAATTGGCCAAAATATAAAAAGTATAGTATATACAATATTTGTAAATTTCTTTACTTTTTCATCATTTTCAATAGAATGACTACCATAATCACAATCTTTTACCCAGAAAAGACCAACTTCATCTTTATGATATTTTTCTGGATATTTTTTCAATAAATATTCAATATATTTATATTCTAAATCTTCTCCTAAAGATGGGTAATTAAATATTGAAACTGTTATTCCAAGTGCAAAATATCCTATTATTGCTAAAATTAATAATATTATTAATCCAATTATTTCAAATACAGTTAACATAATAATCGTCTATTTAATGTTTTTATCCCAGCTTTTAATATTATTCCGTTAGCTTTCATTTATTTTCTTAATAAAATTATCAAATTGATGTTCATATTCTTTCTTACATTTTTGACATAATGTTTTTGTCCAACCTCTTATTTCAGTTGTCTTTACATTTTCTGATGTACCACAATATTCACATATATTTCTTGAACGTAAACATATATCAATTATTTTTTCATGAAGATTTTTATAATAGAAATTTAAATCTATTTGAAGAATACCCCATTTTTCTTTTATATCTATTATTTCAACAGGATATTCATTATTTGGATGTTCTTCATTAAATTTATTGACTAAATCTATAGCTTCATTAATTAATGGAATCCATCCTTTTCCAGTAGCATATTTCCAATCATTATATTGTATTACGTCCATATATCATTATTTATTTTTTCTACCTCTTGCCTACAATAATCATATACTACTAATAAATCACGCGAAGTTTCTAATTTATCAATAATACGTTTATAAATATCTAATTTTTCATTCTTAATTACTTCATTAAGTGCTTTAGTATCTGACTTAGGTCCGAAACGTTTCTGTCTCCCATCTTGAGGTTTATTCTTTACTGCTAAGAACTTTTCAAAATCATCTTTATTTCTTAAATACTCTTCAAGTTTTTCTTGATAATCAATAGTATTTGTTTTAATTGAATGTTCTGACCAAGGTTTTCTTGGTTCATTCTTTTTTGATTCCTTATTAGATATATCAAAGTTCTGAATATCTTTAACTGCCTGACGATAAGTTATATCAATAACTTCTTCAGTCATTTTAAAAGAAAGTTTCAAATCATCTTGAAGCTCCTTGATTTTCTTATCAATATATTTTTCTCTATCACTCATCATTTATTTTTTTAATGTTAATAACTCTAATTTTTTAATGTTATAAACTCTAATTGGCGCAGTTGTAGATAATATTTCATGTTCATTATTTTTTTCTAATAAAAAATTCGTACCCTGAAAAGAACATGTATATATACTATCTTTTGAATATAAAATATATTCTGTAGTTGACCTTCCATAATAAACCCATACAATAGTTCTATAATTTGGCTTTTCTACATTATATATTACACTATTTGATTTATCACAACTTATTAATATTAATATAGTAAATAAAATTGAAAATAAAAAATTACGCATAAGATGATTTACTTATTTTATCAAGTATATTTTGTAGTCCTTTATTAAAATTTTCATTATCATAATAACTACATTTTATGTAATGATCACATAAAAATTCTCTCCAATCATCTCCAGAATCAGGTAACACTCCTTCTAGTATTTCTTTAGTTTCCCAATCCCAATCAGATTTAATCTCATTATACATATCAAAGTAATATTCTTCCTTTACTTCATCAATGTATGATTCTAATGTATAAGTGTCTTTTAAATATTCAAGCATTTCGCCTTTATCTATTGAACTTAATACATCATCTAATCCAAATTCATCAATTATATTTTTAAGGTCATATTCATTTTGAAGTGTATTACATATATCATCTAAGCTACATTTCTTAACGATATCTTCAATATCATATTCATCATATTCTTTATTTGGATCTTCAAATTCGGATGCTGCATTAATAAGATCTGATGCTCCGCATTTATTCATTTCAAATCCTGCGTCAATAATCTCATCAAATGTACAAGACTTCCAAACTTCTTTTAATAATTCTTCTTTATCCATTCCTTCAGGTATTCTATTCATAATTACATATTATTAGAATAACGAGTTTCATCAATATATTTATCAATTGCAGCAGCAATTAATGCACCTGCCTTTTGAAGATTTCTTAATGTTACTGTTGGCTTCCAATATGTATAATCCCAAGATTTAGGCCAATCATCAATTGTAATATCTTCATAATTTACCTTAGTATAGCATACTGCTGCTCTAAGTAATTCTTCTAAAGATTCTTGTCTATCGTGTTCATAATCATAACCTTCTTCAGTTATCTGACGATTACGTTCTTGTTCAATTAGCTTAACTCCATTCATATTGATTCTATTTTATTAAATTATATTTTTCTAATGTACTATACCAATATTTATCTAAATCATTATTTTCATATTGAAAATGTTTCATAGTTATTCATCAAATACATCATCAGTTACATCAATTAAATTTTCATCCTCATCATATAATTCAACTTTCATTGGTTCAATATCATGACTATGATTTCCCCAATGTTTCATTGAATCATCCATTGCATCAACGCATTGGTCAATATAACCTAATATACGTTCTTTAATTGATTTTCCTTCCTGCATACTTGTATCTGAATCACAAATTACTTCAAAAGTAACTCTTACAGGATAATCCTTTTCAGATTGCACTTTATTTAATATTTCTTTATTCATAATATTTAATTTATTTAAACAACAATAACATCATTAAAATCAAATTTATATGTAAGTAAATCTTCAATAGATATATCTTCTGGAAGTACAATATTATTCATTTCTAAACATTCTTCAACTCGTTTATAATCATCTTGCATTTGTTCAATTCCTGCTTGTTGATGTGTAAGTTTATCCATGTAATCAATAATCATTGATTTATCGTTTGCCTCCCATATTTCTTTAATAATTAATTCTTTATTCATAATTTTAATTTTCAAAAAAATCAATTAATGTAAAAATTATAGTATCTAAATCATCTAATCTTTCAATATAATCACCAATCATATAATCATTAATTTCAAATCTCAATGAAAACATTCCATAATAATCAGGACATGGATCTACACGTTCTGGAGAATATTCATTATGAAAATCTTGTATATCTATATATATTTTTTTATTATTAAGATTTTGATTTTCTAATTCATTATTTAATTCCATTAAGTCTATGCATAATGATTCTAAATAATAAATACTTATCTTATCATTAATCTTTTTAGCTTCTTTTAAATTATCTATTGTGATTTTCATATTAATTCCATTTTAATTGTTTGAATTATAACATTATCATTAGCTTTATAGATCTATTTATTAATTTAATATAGTTAATCTCCCCATTTATTAATCAATGAATCTAACATTAATGTAATATAAAAATCTTTAAAATTTATAATTTTATTTTCATATCTTTCTTTAATAGCATCAGGAACTTTAATATCTGTTAATTTAATATTCATATAATCTAAACACTGTTTTGGTGTTATGTTTCCATACTCAGCATCAAGATGATGTTTTTCACAAAACGCAGCTCCATTAGAAAGATAATAACCACCATCATTCCAAAGTTTACGATCCATTATATGATGTGCATCAACAGCTTTACAAGAACAGCCAGGAACACAACACATTCCATCAGTTCTTGCAAATACTTGTTTCTTAAACTCTTCACGAGTCAATAATGGATCTTTTTCTTGTTTCATTTATTTAATTGAAGTTTATTATCAAATTCTTCTTTCTTTTCTTCCCAATATTTAACTGAAGATTTAGCAGATTCTAATTCTTTATTAACATTTTTTGTTGCTATATCATAAAGTTCATTTTGAATTCTTTCCCATACTTTGTCAGGCCATTCTTCAAACTTAATGAAATCTTTATAATACATATCTGATTTAAACATCCAATTATTTCTTACTAATGGTTCATCAAAGTAATATGATACCCAATCTTCTCCATCTCTATCGAAATCATAACAATATGATACAGTTATTGGATATTCATCAATTATTTTATTATTTTTATCATAAGTAAGAACATGTTTTGCTAATTCAATTTTTATATAAAGCTCATCATGCTCATATCTTGTTTTTTGAAATCTATCATCTTTAAAAAACTTCGCAAAGAATTTAGAATTCTTTTTGTTATATAACTTAACGTCAGCAGATGAATGTGGACAATACTTAAGTAATGTCTTAATGTTCTGTATTCTTTTATTTAATTCCATAATATTACCACATTGGAGTTGGCTTACTTTCTAATAATTCTTTTCTAGCATATACTTCAGAATCTTCCCCCATATAATATATTTTATTTGTAGATAGATCTTCTACTTTTATTTCTCCATTAGATTTTCTTAATCTTTTATATAATGGACATAACTTTGTATAATAATGGGGTTTAAAGCATTCTCCAACTTTTAGATCTTTAAGTTTCATATTATTCTTTATTCATTATAATATTCCATTCATCCCAATCAAAAAATGTCCAATCTTTATTTACTTCTTCAAAAGGTCTAATCATAATTTTTTGTAAAAATCAAAATTCTTAAATTGTTCTTCGTGATATGTTTTTAATCTTATCAATTTATTTGTTTTTTCTTGAAGTTTTTTAATTTCATTTTCAAGATTCATAAATGGAATAGCAAAAT